>ENA-ORXT01000627-ORXT01000627.1-marine-metagenome-genome-assembly--contig:-NODE-627-length-54274-cov-8.332860_pt1 | contig 54274 bp, 46 predicted proteins | sample MGYA00237868_ERZ511482 | MGnify/ENA metagenome assembly ERZ511482 | reverse complement strand
AACAACAACAACAACAACAACAACAACAACAACAACAACAACAACAACAACAACAACAACAACAACAACAACAACAACAAGGTATCGAATTCAATTTTGGAGAAAATACAAATTAAAATTCTTGAAGAAAACCTTATATCGCAGAATGGCCTCACAACGAATAAGGAGCATAAAATCAGTAGTCAATCAATGGATTTGACACCTGCTCCCTTAGTCGCCTTCGTTGATAATATTACAAATTATGGGAGGCAACTCACTACAGTTTTCCCTCCTGTTGAAATTGAATTCAAACCTACTAAAAAGGAAAAATCGATTTTTTATTCCCAACTAAATTTCAGAGTTGGAATAGGTCATATTATTAATGATGAGCTTGACTACACAAAATGGTCAACACAAATGTCAGATGCTGAAATACCTTGCTATTCTATGGAAGCCGAACTAAGTTATTCCAAATCTCATCAAAATGGATTCTTTATAGAAGGTGGCATTAACTACCAGAGACAGATATTTAAAATGAGCAAAACGGATTCTACTATTACTAATCAGACAGTAGAGCATGACACAACCGTGATAGTAGGTACTCAAGAATTAATTCTTTCAGGGGAATCAGAAAAGAGGATCACAAACTATTTAGACTATAAGGTATTTAATAAATATCACAATATATCTTTCCCAATTAGAATTGGATATAGCAGACAATTCTCAAAAAATGAAATTCTATTTAAAGGAGGTGTTAGAATGGCTAGTATATCTTTTTCTAAAGGCTATGCCATCAATCAAGACAATTTGGTGCAGCCTCAAAAGGATTTTGATACCAACAGATTTGTCGGACTCCACTCCTATGATTTATCGTTAAATTACGGAAGACAAATTCATGACAAATACAAATTTTATCTAGGCATTCAGTATCAGGCAGGCTTCAATAATCAAAATTTGATTCGAAGAAACGACAATTTATCTGGGAATTTAGGACTGTCAATAATCATGGATGACTAGCCAAGTCGCATCAAACAACTAAGGTATTTAGTCAATTACTTTAGCATAGAATATTCATCAGTCTATATTCTGGGATTTTAAATACCACAATAACACATCAAGCAAACGCAACCATTCTGACTCTAAAGTTAATTCATCGAAAAATCCTTTATCTATCTATAGATTTATCTACCTTAAGGATGTAAGGACAGAAACTAATTTGAATGAATCATATTCAGATTGCAGAAATTTAAATAAAGCAAGAAGGTGGATAGAATTCGCCTATAAATAAAAATGATGATAGCACTATTCATACTTTTTGGATTACCGTCGCTTTTCCTTACAGTTGATTTTGTTCGATATTTAATAACAGGAAAAAGGCTTTACCATTATATATCCAATCGAATATTAGAAGTTATTGCTATAGTTGTATATCCACTTTTGTTTTTAGTCGTATTGGATTTTCATAAGAATGATTGCTGTACTGATAGCGCAACTTTCTCTCCTGACCACGCATTAACAATCTACACTCTCGTTGGAGTATGCATAATCGCTTACTTTGTTTCTTCCTATAAAAAAAGTATCATAAGCCCAATCATTGAAACTCTAATAAATTCAATCCTATTAGGTGGAATTGTATTAAACATATTCATTTCTATTCAAGTAGAACAACCTTTATGGCTTATTGGAAATATCCCAATCGTATTGTTGTTCATTTTTGAATTAATAAGGAATCAAGAAAAAATTTCGGTTTACATTTCTAGCTTTGATTACAATTCATTAAACAAGCTTGAGCAAATAGCTTGGTCAATTTTAAATTCAGAACTAATTTTTAAGATTCCAATTTTGTTAATCCTTTGTCTTCCGATATTATTTTTGATATCGAGTTTTTTATTGCTGTTTGGCCAAAAGCCAGACTCACTGATCAGAGTATTTACCGACACATACAAACACGGTTTTTCTCAACTTGATTATTTGTGTGAAAATGTAAATTGTGGTGGTCATTTCCTATGTTCTGTTGCAGCCAATGGGCATAAAAAAATTGTAAATCCAACAAGATTGGGAGAAAGAGGTGGAGCAACAATCATGTGCAATAGACAGCTGCTAATTGCAAATGCCTTTGAAGAGCTTATTGAAGATACATTTCCCAGAACACATTTACATATCAGAAAAAACTATAACAAGGTTGGAAATGTTGTTCATCGTTATTATGGTATTTTCAATTTGAAAATCGTAGCTGACTTTGTTTATATAATAATGAAACCTTTAGAGTGGTTTTTCCTAATTACCCTTTACACTTTCGATCAAAATCCAGAAAATAGAATAGCCAAACAATATCTGAGTAAATCAGATCGGTTAAAAATTAAGAATGAGGAGATCGCTCTACTTAATTGATTAAGTCGCTGATTAAACACTAAGAAAAGAATTATGCTTCCTTCTATTTGTTTCTTTGTACATTTAGAGGAAGCCTGAGAGAAAGTCAAACAAAATCAATATAGATGAGATTATTCCTCAAAATCATGTTTTGCTACTCCCTATCTTTTTGGAAACACAAATAGATAATTATAATGAAGAAGTTGAGGATCCTTTTGTAGCAATGGAAGAATTCACATGAAACTAGAAGAGCATCAAATATAGATAACAGTCATAGATGTTTTCCGGCTGTGATTATGCTAAATTTAATTTTTATTTAAACCTACGATATGCTTAAGTGCTTATACACAATATTTCTGCTTTCTATTATTACTTCAAGCAGTGCATTTTCACAATCAATAAATTTAGAGGATTTACCCGACGTAGAAGATTTTACGCTTTTAAGAACAAACGAAGAGGCAGATACTATTGTTTTGGTTTTACACGGAGGACCTTCTAATGAATTAAATCCAGGAGGATTTCAAGAATTCGAATTAGTACCGACATTTTCAGTAGTAGAAATACAGAAAAGCGAGATGCTATCTCAGATCTTGGTACAGGATGATCTGAGTTATGAAGAGTGTATATTAGCCAATGATACAACTGCTGCATTGATTCAAAAAGCAGTTTTGCACTATAAAGCCTTGGATAAATTTGTAGTCCTGGCTGGATTCTCTTGGGGCGCAATCATCATGGGTGAATATTTGGACGACTATGGTAATGAAGATGTAGATAAAATTATCCCAATGGCCGGTCGATTAAATGCACCACTAGAATTTGTAGAGTATTTAAAACAAGGGTTTTTACCTTACTTTCTTTATGGAGAAGAATTGACAGTTGATCTAAACCAACCATACCCATTACCTAATCTTATATTACTTGGAGCAGCTGCTTTTGAAAATAGATGGATTGATTCTTTACAGCAACTAGATCTAAGCAATTTATTATACACTCATGCAGAGTTTGATGTTTCTACAGGTAGGTTATTACCAGACGAAGTTGAATTTTTGGAGGCCAACAATGCACAAGTTCTTTTTTTAGAAGGAGGAGTTCATGGAACTGTTTTGGGAAGTAGCCCACATCAAGAGATTTTTAACTTTATTAGAGATATCAATCCAATTGTTTCTATTGAAGAGGTGACAAAAACCAATTTATCATTATTTCCTACAATCACAGATAACAATATTAATCTTAGTACAAATAGCAAAGGAGAAATAACAATTTTTAATTTTTCAGGAATGCTAGTAGAAAACAGATTAATAGAATCAGGACAATCTGCTATATCTGTTGGGCATTACAATGCAGGACACTATTTGGTTTTGTTCAGAAGTGAAGTAGGTCATATATGTACTAGTAGGTTTGCAATACATTGATCAAAAGAGGAATGACAAAATGGAGCAGCTATTCCAATAGAGCATATGCGTATTATGTAAAGGGAGACTACCACAATGTTGTCACTGACTACAGCATATAGATAAAATTAAACGATAGTAACCCAAAACTATACTATTACAAAGCTAAGTCGCTCATCGAACTTGTTAGTTTTTCACAAGCGATTTCCTGCCTCAATTCAATCACGAAAATTGACTCCAGCTATAAGGATGTTGATTCGCTTTTGATTGTTATATCGATTAAAAATCATAAAGATTGAGTCTAGAAGATTCTCTACAATGAAACAAGCAATGCCTCTTCATTGAAAACTTATCATATGATAAGTAAATAGTTAGATTTCAAGAACTTATCATTTGGTAAGTTTATTTTTAATTCTTTCCCTTTTCTTTGTTAAATAATATTCAGGTAATTGAAATATGTTTACAATAGAATAATTTCGACTCAAAAAACAAATATTGATTGCGAATCCTACTAAAGTCAAGAGAAGCTGCAAGCAGCATTCCATAACAGCCAATATTAAAAAAATGCAGAATGACTAAAATAGATAGAGAAGACATTCAAATAATAGCACGACACAGCAATTGGTCTGCTGAAAGTATTGATGATGTTCTGCAAAAAGAAATCTATAGTAACGAAGCATCTTGGCATAAATTCCTTAGGCTCTTTTTTATCAGTTTGGGAATAGGCTTTACAACTGCCGGAATAATTTTCTTCTTTGCATACAATTGGGCTGACTTGCACAAGTTTATTAAAATTGGATTGATAGAAAGTTTAATTATTGTTTTGACACTGATTGTTTCATTTTCGAAAATAAACTTAGATATAAAGAATATACTACTTACAGGTGCATCCATATTGGTCGGAGTTCTGTTTGCGGTATTTGGTCAAATTTATCAGACGGGTGCCAATGCCTATGACTTTTTTCTTGGTTGGACGTTGTGTATCACCATTTGGGTTGTGATATCAAATTTTCCACCCTTGTGGCTTGTCTTTATAGCTTTAATAAATACAACAATCGTATTGTATGCTCAACAAGTTGCTCACAGTTGGTCTAATGTATTCCTTGCTACTTTACTATTTGTCATTAATATATTATTTCTCATATTTTTCTTATTTGGCAAAAAACTAAGTAGTGATTTAAAGTCCCCAAATTGGTTCACAAACCTATTAGCATTAGCAGCAGTTACTTGCAGTACAATTGGTATTACAACTGGCATATTTGACGAAAGTCACCCATTCTTGCTCGTACTAATTATAATAACAATAATACTATATGGAATTGGGATTATGTATGGGTTAAAAGAAAAGAGTGGCTTTTATCTTTCCATCATTCCATTTAGTATCATCATCATTATTTCTGCTTTCTTATTAGAGGTATCGGATGATGCTCCTATGTTTTTCTTTGTTAGCTTGTTTATTATAGGGAGTATTACGCTTGTCATTAAAAATCTAATCAACCTTCAAAAGAAATGGACAAATCAATCAATATAAAAGCCCTACTTAATAGAATTCGCACATCTGAAGGAAATAAATTTGAGTGCGACGAAAAAGCTATTTTCGAAGAACACGATACTCTAAGAGTAAATAAATCTAGCTTACCGATAAAAGTGCTTACAATCTTTGGTGGATTTTTAGCAACACTAGCCTTTCTTGGCTTTTTGCTTATTACAGGTCTCTATGAATCTGAAATTGCCTTGATAACATTTGGTATTGGATTTATTATTTCTGCAATTTTGCTAAATAGAATTTCAGATAAACTTATCCTAGATACATTTAGTATTTCAATGTATATTATTGGATTTATATTGCTTTCTTTTGGTTTGTCCGAATTAAGAGTTGAGAATAACATTATCTCGATACTAATATGCTTAATAGCTCTGAGCTCTCTTTTCATAACCCAAAATTTTATTCTATCATTTATTTCAATTCTTGCCGTAAGTGGTAGTTTTCTTTATCTAATTCTTAATAACGATTCATACGATTTAATACATCTATATATCGCTATTTATACTTTGATATTAACTTATCTAATTCTAAATGAGGCTAAAATAATTTCATTCAATAAAACATTATCTCAACTTTACAATCCATTGAGAATTGGTCTTGTCATCTCTTTATTATTTGGTCTAATTACTTTAGGTAAAAGAAATTTGATACCAATCTCTGAAAACTACATATGGGTATCTTCGATAGTAATGATAGCGGTAACCCTTTATTTAGTTTCTATCATTCTAAAAATCAACAATATAGACACCGACAAAAGTAAAGTGTTGATCTATACTCTAAGTATCATTATACTCGCATCAACTATATTTTCACCTTCCATCTTAGGAGCTTTAGTCATTATCTTATTGTGCTTCATGATTAATTACAAGACTGGCTTGGCCATTGGAATAATTTCACTTATCTATTTTATTTCGCAGTACTATTATGATCTGAGCTACACATTGCTAACAAAGTCAATGATTTTATTTGTGTCTGGTGTCTTATTTCTAAAACTCTATTTTTTAACCACTAAACATATAAGCGCTCATGAGAAAATATAAGTGGATAATCATCATTATTAATCTGATCATATTAGTGTTTACATTTAATAAATCGGTTTTTAAAAAAGAGGAATTACTTTCTGGCGGTCAACTTATTTTATTAGAGTTGGCACCGGTTGATCCTCGGTCATTGATGCAAGGAGATTTTATGAGATTGAGCTATGCCATTTCAAGAAATATCAATTCTGACAGTATTTCCAAAAGAGGCTTTTGTGTGGTTAAGTTAGATACATCTGGAGTTGGAAAGAGAGTAAGGATTCAAGAAGAAATTACACCTATTTATGAAAATGAATTTCTTATAGAATATACCTCAAATGGTTGGAGGGGATTGAATATTGGTGCAGAATCCTACTTCTTTCAAGAAGGGGATGCTGATAAATATGAAAGCGGTAAGTATGGAGGAATAAAAGTAGATAATCAAGGAAATAGTGTTTTAGTCGGCTTGTATGACGAAAATCGAATTAAAATAGAATAAAGTATGGACAACGGGTTGTATACTAACTTTGAGCTATATACAAACTACTAATTAATATAAAAAGACTTGCATGTTCAAACAAATAAACAAAATTACATTCCAAATTTTTTGTTCAATCTCTGGGCTTTTGATGTCATTGAGCACGACATTTGCGCAAGCTCAAATAGAATGGATATATCAATACGGAACTGCAGAAACCGAGATATGACCCAAGGTAATTCCTACCAACGATGGTGGATATATCTCAGCTGGAGCGCAATGTTTGGAATCCGGAGGCGAAGATTGGGTTGATTCATAAAGTCGACGCGAATGGAAATTTTCTTTGGCTTAAGAATCTATGTACAACGCAATATTCTAATAGAGCATATGATATTAAGCAAACGGCAGACAACGGATTCGTTCTTACAGAATCACTTTCAGATATTGGTACTGGAAGTGAGAACTATGTTGTCATCAAGTTGGATTCTGAAGGCGAAGTTGTGTGGAAGCAATTATATGGGCTAATCGGTCCTTTTGCAACAACGCTTACATTGACAGCTGATAGTGGATATTTCGTGGCAGGTAATTCCAACGGCTTGGGATTTGCTGGTGGGAGCAATGCCTTATTATTCCCACTTCCTACTGGTACCAGCGAAGAAATCCAAGGTCAAAAGATTTGTGTATTACCCAATCCTAATGCAGGTCAATTCTCTATAACAACATCAGATGCTGATGGTTCAATAAATGTAAGAATGTATGATCTTCAAGGGAAGACTATTTATTTTAGGACAGAGATAGGATATAAGGCAGCCAATTTCCTTTGACTATGCGTACAAGGGTATTTATATTTTGGTGCTTAGCGCAAATGATTGAATCAATTCTGAAAAGATAGTTATAGATTAATTTTTATTGTTGGCAAGCAAGCCCATTAATGCCCAGGGTAAATGAGGTAATCGATGTTCAACTAAAAAATTATCACGAGTTTCACTATATGGCGGCCATTCCATTCATATTTATTCAATTATGCTATTTATATCACAGCAAAATTTTGAACTTCTATAAAATTTTTATAATTTTATTACAATTAAAATTACAAGCTGTCATGACAAAATTTACTCTTTTCTTAGCAATGTTTTCACTTACCATTTTTTCATCTTGCTCTAATAGCGATTTTGAAGATGGCGCTACCACTGGAACGATAGATGCAGAATACAACACACCTAGTGAAGCAGATATTGATACATCTGATGAAGGGGAAGTAGAATTTACAATTGACAATCAAAACAGTCAAGTACTTGAAAAAGATGCTTTGCTCTTGACTAACAATTCAAAAAATGCGATTTCGTATCATTGGGATTTCGGAAATGATGATACTTCTACAGAAGCCATTCCTTCATACACTTACGATAGGCATGGACAATATACAATTACTCTTGTCATTACCGATAAATATAATAACACAAAAGAAGTAAGTCATGACATAACAGTCATTTGCCTTTTTGCAGGTGAAGATCATGGTAATAATTAAATTTACAAATCTGAAGTAGACTTAATTTGAATGTGTAGCCCATTAGTCAAAAGCCTTGACTCTGCGACAAAATAAATTTTCTAAAGTTAGATCTTACTTATGAAAGCTCTTTTGAGCTCTTAAGCATAATTAATCTCATCGATACTTATTGATGGAACAAATTGATCATGTTTCATCGACCTTTACCATGTGCGGCTAAACCTAAAAGAATTCTCAAAACTTAGAGTAATACAGGGATAAATAACTATCAACTCATCACTTCCCAAATAGATAAACCTAAAAACTTTATCGTTTTAAGAATAAGTAGATTTGAGAAAGACAAATAGTAGCTTAATTGACCTAATTATGAAGTAAGGACTTGTATCACCCTTACCCATTAAGTTGTTTTTAAGATATGATGCTTGCGCAAATTTTATGTTTGTTAAATTTACAATTTTGCAAACTTGGCAATTATTATAAAAAAGCTCATAGAAGCAAATTGAGAATTATTAAGCCAATAGCTGAATACGTTTTGTTTCAGGAATGAGTCATTCCTATTATTGAAGGTCTGGTCGACATCAACGAATCTCCAAAAGAAAATAAATCATAGTAAGAATAGAAGAGATAAGTTAGAAAATACTTAGACCAGAATGACGAAGGTTTTCTCAGGTCTATTATAATCAATTCAGAAAATATGAAATAAGTCGGCAAATAAATTAAAAACACTTTTCTTTGAGGCATATTTACTTGCTGGGTGGTTTGAAAATGTTTACTAGAGCAATATAGATCAATATTTAAAACTTTGAGAAATCAGTTGCGAAACTAATATCCAATAAAATCTAATTTCATAATGGAACCTATTACGACCTGGTTTTTACTTGTTGGTGCAGTCATGTTGTTGGCTGCTTTAGGCAAAGGACCACTAAAGAAATTACCAATTTCGCCTCCATTTCTTTACCTTTTAATTGGTGTCGGCATTGGGCCTTGGGGACTAGATTTATTGGATGTTAATGTGTTTGATAATGCTAAAGCAATAGAAATTCTGACGGAGATTGCCGTCGTTCTCAGTCTACTCTCTGCAGGATTGAAGCTAGATCCTTCTTGGAATCACCTGTTAAAAACACCGATACCACTAGCAACTGTAACTATGCTTCTCACCATATCTGCAGTGGCTGCAATTGGTGTATTATTTTTGGACCTCCCTTTGGGTGCAGCCATACTTCTTGGTGCGATCATTGCTCCGACTGATCCTGTCTTGGCCAGTGAAGTCCAAGTAAACGATCATAGTGACACCGACCAGTTACGATATGCGCTAACAGGTGAAGCAGGATTCAATGATGGGGCGGCCTTTCCCTTTGTGATGTTGGGGCTCGGACTATTAGGCTTGCATAAAATCGGCGAGTATGGATGGACCTGGTTTACTATTGACCTACTTTGGGCCACTTTCGCAGGATTGGGATTTGGATGGCTATGTGGCTTGGGAATCTCTAGAGTAGCGAGCTGGTTGAAAGAAACGGTAGATCAACCGATAGTCACAGAGGAGCTTCTCACTCTCGGCATGATTGGTTTGAGCTATGGTGGTGCCTTGTTCATACAATCATATGGATTCCTAGCTGTATTTGCTTCTGGAGTAGCCATGCGATTTTACGCAGACACTAAACAAAATGAAAGTAAACATTCTAAGGACTTGATGAAGTCCGTTACCTCAGTCAATGAGCAGATTGGGCAACTAATGGAAGTTGCCTTAGTAGTTTTGATAGGTTCAATGCTCGCCAACCATTGGTCTATCAGCACGTATTGGTGGTTAGCAATTGTTTTATTCTTCATTCTTAGGCCTTTGGCTGTAGCAATTGGACTAGCTTTTACCAAATTGAATTTATCAAAGAAAGCGCTTATAGGATTTTTTGGAATAAGAGGTATTGGCTCAGTTTATTACTTGAGTTACGCGATTGCTCACGGATTCGTTTCACCTGATTCAGAGCTAGTAGCTAATATCACATTTACTGTCATAACGCTTTCTATTATAATACATACAAACGTAGCTTCTATTATAATGGCTTATTATGGTCGACGGAAAGTCTAAATACAAATTTTTTTCTTTAGCGAGTCTTTCTCCTAAAAGTAATGCCGCAAAAATAGAACTACTAAAGAGTAAAATTTAAGTACATGCTATTCAAACTTAGCATTAGCAATTTTTTTATCATGGGCCCCACAGGTTATCATAATCACTTAGTGGCAGGTGAGTATCAGAAAACACTGATACATTGTATGATTAGGATCATTTCATTGGCATTCGCCAAGATGGATTTTTAAAGTACGGTAGTAGATGCAATGCTACATGTGATCACCCAACTGATATATATATATATATGAATCAAGAGGTCATACTTCTACGGCCCAACATGGTTATGGAAGTGAATTTTGCAACGATCATATTATTTATAAATTTTACATTGGTGTATTCATGGTATTAATATAAAATTTAAAATCCCGATATTTAGGAGGTGCTGCAGATGAAGCGGCACCTTTTTTTATTGATTCGTTTTAGAATAGCAATAATAACGACTATAATGTGGTTTAGAAAGAATTCAAGCTTTATAGTTTAAATATTTAATATGAAACAATTACTAATACTCACCTTCACCCTATTTAGTTTGGCTGTAATAGCTCAGCCAAAGCCAGGCAATTTCAAAACAAAAATAGGAGATCAAGTTCCAGCATTTAGTTTTAAAACATTGGATGGTAAAGAAATGACTAACAAAGATCTTGAGGGCAAAATTGTCCTGTTGAACTTTTGGGCTACATGGTGTGGACCATGTGTACGAGAAATGCCAGGACTAAATAAATTTGTTTCTACTCAGAATTCAGACAAGTTTGTGGTTGTTGCTTTGGCAAGAGAACAATCAAAAGAGACCGTCCAAAAATATGCAATCGATAAAGGCTATGATTTTATCTTTGTATCTGATTTGGACAAATCTGTTTATTCGAATTTTGCTGATAAAAGCATACCTAGAAATATTGTTCTTAATTCAAAAGGAGAAATCATTTTCCAATTATTAGGTTATTATCCCGAGGAGATTAAGAAAATGGAAAAACTTATCGCCGATGAAGCGGCTAAGCTAAAACTGTGATTTAGCCAACCCTTTATTTGAAATATAAAACGATACAAAACCATACACCAAAGCCATACCGTGTAATTACAATCTATTTATATGGCAAATTTGATAAATATTGAACCAAATTCAATTTAATTGGTATAATTGAAACAATTCGAGCAATTAAATAGTTATTATTGAGTAAGCATACATTTTTAACTTTCTAAATTGAGTATTATTAAAGCCACATATTTTGATAAAGCATTGGAATGGGTAGCGAAAAAACCCACCAGTTCTGTAAAAGCACAATTAGAAGGATACGACCCACCACAAATATTTAAAAACAAAAATTCTGGAGAAGGCGTTCAAGCAGATATCTCATTTGAGTCCCATGCGGGTGCACGTTCTTATACAGACATTGCATTGAAAACAGACGAACCACAAGAATTGGTTACAAGGTGGAAGCTGCTAAGTATTATGGCTGGCATGAAAAATGGCAAATTATATCTTCTGACTCCAAAAGGTCATAAGATGTTTACTCAAAAACTTGTCGATACTTACAACATCAATGCAACGATTCACTCAATCTAAGATTTAGCTTAGATTTCCCGTTAATAATCTATATATTTTTCTAATTAGATTGTGATGCTTTTGGTTCATGTATTCTAAAGACTATATGGTTTCCACAGATTTATTCTTGCATTCTTATTTCTCATTTTTATATTAGGAAATCTTGCTAGGCACAACACAGCATAACACCTCTGCAGTACTATAATTTGTTGTAGAATGTATCTGAACTTTTTGAATCTAGGAAAAATAGAATAAATACTTATTTTTAAGATTTAAAATTGATTCATTGATAGTTAGATATTTATTACCACTATTTATCATCTTGTTTGCAAGTGCATGCAAGGAAGAAAAGAATAGCCTCGCTGACATGGACTTATCCAATGATTTTTGCTCAAAGATTCATACTGTGAATTCAAAATCTATTTCAGAAGAACTCAAAGCCTTTCCTCAATTACAAAATGGCAAAACGGGCGCTTATGTCTTAGAGGATGGAAGTGGATCTATGGTTCTACGAGCTTGGCTCACCCAACATGCTGAAAAGTCTATCGATATACAATACTTTATATTTTCAACAGATAATATAGGTTTAATCGCATGTGACTATTTGGTGCGAGCTGCAGATCGAGGAGTTAAAATACGAATCATCGTAGATGACATTCTAATTGACGCAGATATTGATGATATCTTGGTCCTTGACTCTCATGAGAATATTGATATTAAGATCTACAACCCAGGTATGAATGTTGGGAAAAGCATTTTTGGAAAAATCAAAAAGCTAACAACTGATTTCCGAGGTGCAAATCAAAGAATGCATAATAAAACATTTGTTGTTGATAATCAACTCGTCATCACTGGTGGCAGAAATATCGCTGATGAATATTTTGACTACGATCACGAATACAACTTTAGAGATCGAGATGTATTTTTAATAGGTGACCCTTCTCAACAAGTTCAAAATTCATTTTCGGAATTTTGGAAAAGTGACTTAAGTGTTGATCTTGTAGAATTAGCAAAAGAGATTCCTGAAAGAATCAATGATGAAAACAAATTTGCACCACTACACGAATATGCTTGCAACCCAGAAAATTTTTGGCCACAGATAAGATCAAGTATTGAAAATCTTCCTCAAGCATTTGAAGCAATAAAAGCCTCCGACAAAATTGTTTGGATGGATTCAATAGAATATGTTTCTGACAAACCTGGAAAGAACGATGAAACGTCAGGGCTTAAGGGAGGAGGTGCTTCTACATCTAGGCTTATTGAGTTAGTAAAAAATGCTAAAGAAAGCATTGATATTCAATCCCCTTATTTGGTCACTACTGAGTTAAGCAGGGAGCTATTTGCGGAAGCGGTCGATCGAGGAGTAAAAATCAGAATCTTGACCAACAGCTTAGCATCAACCGACAACTTAGAAGCTTTTGCTGGTTATCAAAAAGATAGAAAAGAATTACTAGAAACAGGTGTTAGAATTTTTGAATTCAAACCAGATGCAAAAGTTAGATTTGATATCATGACTGGAGCTTTGCATCAGAACCCTGAAGAAAATCCAATTTTTGGATTGCATGCTAAGTCAATGGTTATTGATGAAAAAATGTCTGTAATAGGTACATTCAATCTAGATCCCCGCAGTGCAAATCTCAATACTGAATGCATGGTAATTCTAGACTCTGCAGAAATCACAAAGGGCGTAAAGCGAGGAATGGAAATAGAATTTAAAGAAGAAAATGCTTGGGAGACCACTTTGGACTTCAATCCTGACTCAATGGTCAGTAGAAAAAAGAGATTGAAGACTTGGACAAGAAAAATTGTCCCTAAAAATATTTTATAAAACCAGCTTAAGATTATCCGTTTATACAAATATATATTCTTGATTTCTATATTGTCACTTGATTGCAGTTGTGACTCTCCTGATTATTCTTGGAATGAAGTAAATCAAATTTTCATGAATGACATTAATGAAATTGTTGTCGTAGGAGCAGGAACTGATATCTCAAAAACAGCTGGTATCAAGTCACCTTATATCGCTTCGTATACTTCTACCTTGCACTTACAAGTAAAGAATAGTTATCCAACAACGAGCACAGCACTCAATCCAAAAGTTGAAAAGCTATTTGATGAAAGCCATATTCTATCTTTTTATAAGGCCGAGTCTAAGGATTTGCAAACTGAACTCTCGCATTCAATATATTTGGACCAATATTACAACCCGAAAACTGAAAAGATATTCGGGCGTCGGACAAGAGTACAGTCAGTGAAGTCATTCAACAATGATTTTATCACTTACCAATATGAAAGAGAAAAATTAAATACCAGTGTTACAATTTTCAAAGATTCTATTTCTGCAAACAAAAAAACATTTGCGCTAAGCAAAGAATCTAACATCCCGACAGATCTACTAATAAAAGAAGACTCAATTATATATATTTCTGGCATTGCCAATGGATTTCAATATAGAGATGGCCATCAATATTTAAGCCCAGCAGCTCAAGGCTACATTTTAAAACTGGACGAAGCATTGGTTGAGAAAAGTAGTTACGTTTCAAGTTCTAAGCAACACTCATTTATCAATGACCTTTGCGATTTTGATATGTCCCTTTTAGCCACTGGCACCAATCAAATGGAAAGCACTGGAATGGATGTACAAGTGCAATGCTACAACAAGGATCTTGTAGAACAATGGACTTATACTCATCGCCAAAGCAATGCGCAAAAAGGAATCAAGTCGATTTATCGAGATGGGCAAATCTATACATTGGGAGAAACAATTAATGTCAAAAACAAAAAAACGAATGCATTCTTGTTATTTCTAAACCAAGAAGGAAAATTTGTAAAGGATATTGAAATAGAGCGAGAGGAATCATATCATCCGAGAGATTTTATTATCACTAAAGACTTTATTTATCTGGTTGCCAGCAAACAAGCCTCAAGGACGAGTAATATGCAATCTGTTATTCTTCAACTAGACAAAGATGGAAATTTCGTTCATGAAATAATCATCGAATAGTTGAACACCAAGAAAACAAAACGAGTGATGGTGATTGGCTGCTGTGGAGCAGGCAAGTCTACTTTTTCTAAAAAACTACATTCCATTCTAGGCATTGAATTAATACATCTAGATCAATATTATTGGAAACCAAATTGGGTTGAATCCGACTCCGAAGAATGGAAACATAAGGTACAAGAATTGGCAGCAAAACCCGAGTGGATAATTGATGGGAATTATGGAGGCACAATGAACTTCCGAATGGATAGAGCAGATACCATCATTTTCCTAGATTACTCTACGATTTCTTGTCTCTGGAGAATCACCAAGCGTATTAACAAATACAAAGGAAGAACAAGACCCGATATGCCTGAGGGTTGCCACGAAAGATTTGACTTAGAGTTTTATCACTATGTTGCGACTTACAATTTATTGCGGAGAAAGAAACACTATCGCCAACTGGAACAACACAAAGTAAATAAACAAACTTTTGTATTGAGAAATGATAAGGAGTGCGAGAACTTTTTGAAGAAGTTAGAAAAGAAATTTAGTCTTTCTCAAAATTTATAAACCAATCATCAAAGTCCGTATCCGACAACTCGTTAAGTTGGACAAACTCATAACTAAGCTTGCGATCAACTGTGTTTAACTCAAATATCAAAACCTTGTCTGGCCTGATAGAAGATGGCTTTACATATTTGCCGAGGTAGTAAGAATTGTTGATTCCTGATGCCAAGAAAGTCACACCATCTACACTTTCCTTTTCAGACCCTTTATCCCATCCAGTGTCTCCTACAATAATTAATACTTCCAAACCTTGCTGTTCAAGCTTGGCCAGACGAGGATAAATTTTGGTTTCAAAATAAGAATCGGCACGATCACAATTCATCGAATAATATGGGCAAATTCCGTTGGATTTAAATTTTTCTATGCCTTTGATATCCTTAAAAATCTGATGATGCATCATGATCACATAATGAGAAGCTTCAGAAATTGTATCTGTCACATTCAATAACATTTCATATTGAGCATCTAGATTTTCACAGTCGCTTGAGTTTAAATTTGTATTGACCACTGAGACAACAAGGTTTTTAAAAGACGAAGTGTAGTAATCTGGACGACCAGTTGCATGAAAATAAAAATCTAAATTATTATCTCGATAATCGTGGTTCCCAAGCACAAAGTGGCTATTGGGGTTTCCAAGATCAAAAAGCTTATTTAGATATCTAAAAGTATTTGGATTCAGACTTGTGTTGGCACATATATCTCCGCCCAACCAAAAACCATCAAACTGAGAAAGATCAACATTTTCCAATCGACTATCGACAGTACTACCCTTCCAATCTGTCCAATCATAAGTATGTCCCACAAAGAGAAAACGATAATTATGTTTTTCGGAATTACATGCTGAGATTGCCATCACAAGCACTAGAAATCTAAACCATTTTCCTATTTTAATCTTAGTCATTTAGTGAAGATAATAATTCATAGCTGAAACATACTTGGAGTTCTTCGTCAGTCGGTAAGGAATCATCTGCATACAATCATTGGCCAATACTTCGTCGCCTTCATCATACTTAATCTCCAAAATCAGACTTCGATCTTTATTGGATACTTGAGACACTTTTCGGTTCATCAGATTTATATATTGTAAATCCTTATCAATGGTTGCTCTCACCTTTTCATCGGCCGAAACGAGATATAGTCTGTGATATCGTACAATAATATAAGGAAATAATTGATTGGTATTTAGGAATTCGTTTATTTTTGGAGCGCCTTCTGTGAGAGAAAAATCAGTTAAGTTTTGATATTCCTTTAAACCCAACAGGCTCTTCTTTATTTTCTTTTCGAGAATAGGTTTTTTAATATCCCTTAGACTTTCACCATACCACCTAACTCTATACTTCACTCTATTACCAATACCTAAAAGATTATCATTGTAAGAAGTATAATTAATATCATCATAATATATGCTATTGACCAGTCGATCTGGAAATGCTTGTTTGAATCCTAATGCATTGCTCATCACTTCATGAAGCACACTATCAAAGCTGCTGGTCTCAATCCTATATTTTCGCTCATACCTCATCAACCCAATTCTCTTTTACCATTGACCATGATGTAGAAACCTTGTTCAATCAAGTAAAGCGTTTTAATGTTTTTAAATTTGAATTGTTCGATATCTACTTTTGGTGGTGTATTCTCTTGACCTCTAACTTCTAAGCCACGCGTAATGTTTTCATTCCAAAATTTTACCAAGCGCACATCTGCTTGATTGGTCACAAATAAACTTTGATAGGAGTCAAAAATACTATTACTTTGACCGTAGACTTTTGCGTTGTCACCAAAATCAAGCGCACGATTTAGGATTTCTCTAAAATTAGACTCCGAAACCTTGGTCGATCCTTTTTCTGCAGAAATTCCATTTTTGCCAATAGACGTGAAATCACATCTAATAATATCAGAACTAGAATACTTGGAATTAATCGCTGTACCTAGGCAATCTCTAAAAAAGCATTGCTCCAACTTCACTTCACTGTACCACATTGAAAGTGCTTCCCTAGACTTGATATTATAGAATTGACAATTGCTAAATTCCGCTTCACTTCTGTAAATGTTTACTGCACCTTTAGCAGTAACATTTTTAGATTTATAATCTGAAAGTCCTTCAAAAAGACAGTGTGTAAAAATGGATTTAACCTTCACATCAGTTATTAATATTCCCGACCCCTTGTTGCCATCCGAGAATATCTTTATAGGATTTGATTTGCTGCCTCGTGCTATGATTGGCGACTTAGAATAAATACATCCATTCTTAGTAAATTCAATTTCGGTTCCAGCAGAAATTTTTAAGATTTTATCCTCAGGAAGTATTACAGGGAAATTTATTTTATGCCTCCCTGAAGCAACTTTTATTTCATCCCCTACTTGATCTACAAATGGCAGGCTTACAAATTGCTCAAGATTAAATTGTTGGGTCTCAACATTTTCGAGAGGTACACTCGACTTACTAACTTTGATTTTATGTATGCCTTTCAAGCCCAATGTCCCATAATAGATATATTCAATTTCCTGAGTATGCGCATACTCATACCTTCTAATCGGCACCAAAGAATTATAAGCTTCAATTATTACTGGTTCGGGCAATTCAAAAGTTATTTCATTTTCATTTCCAAAACCTAAGACCTGTAAAGGGAAGTAGTGATATGACTCCATTGAAATTTCCTGAGCAGAATTATTTACTCTGAATGCCTTTAGGGACATATCAGGTTTGGCATCCAATTTTTTTCGTGTAAAGAATGCCTTACCAAAAATAGTTTCCCAATCTGGCTTGTAATCTTTATAAGCATTATCTGTGTTAATGAATTTCACTCTACTCTCTAAGCTCTTAGCATATTCATTTCTAAATTGGTTCAAAATTTTTGGGTCAGTATATTTGTCGAGGTACTTCATATAGACTTCATAAAACGTGATATCCTGAAACATCAAATACTTATACACATCACTTCTAGCATAGGCTGCATCCTTTGACGTTCGATTATTAAATGATTCTCCATATGCCAACCAATCAGCAGTGACGTTGGGCATATGATCTCCAAAACAGTCGAAAGCAATGGGCTCAAGCTTACCAGTAAAATTATTTAAGTAAAATCGAATATTGGTAAACTGTGCAGCATGCCATGCGTGAGAAAGATCAAGCATAGCAAAATATTTTGCCATGAGGTCTATGTCAAATACTTCCGAAGCAGTTGTCTTTTCTTGTACAAAATCATTAAGCATACTATGTGCAATATCAAAGGATTGCTTAAACGCTGGATCTTTTATATATTCTTTATTAAAAAGCTCAATCTGGGATGCTTCTATCCATGGAAAGGGCTTCAATTTTTTATGCACATTTTCCCAGTAGGCATCATCGTTGTGTTTTAGTATTGGCCCTAGCCCTCTCCCATTTTTCTCCAACATTTGATCTTCAAAATGATGCTCATATGCATACACGCCTAAATCTTTTCCATTTAATTGAACTTTTATAAAGTCATAGGCGGGAACCAATATACCTTCCTGCCTAAACAACTCATGCATCAACCATTCTGCTGTATGCGATCTTGCCTTGCTGTTGTGGATGGAGAAAGTGTTCATTCCATTCCATTCTTGATTTCCTTTCAGCATGATTCTAAACGACCAACGTTCTCCCGAAAGATGATCGAGTAAATCTCCTTTAAGTCGAAGTTTACAGGCATACTCTTTGCCGTCGATTTTTATATCTGCATCAACAAGATCATCTTTTGAGGTAAACAGCAGTCCTCGCTTGATTGCCTCATCTCTTTTTGCAGATAGTATTCTATATGCATCGCTACTGACAGCGATATTGAATGTTGAACCCTCAAAAATTTCAGCAGGATTTTTGCCTGTTTCCTTGCTTGCTACTTTTTCTTTAGTGTGCTCAATTTTTCCTTTGAATGCAAAAACAAAAATTCCTAGCAAAGCTAAAATTAGAATTACTGGGGCCAATTTGCCGAAAGGCTTATTATTTTTCTTTTCAGATATTTTCAAATGAATTGATCTTTAATGAAAAGAAAAGATGATCCACCGACCACCAAAGCAAAAAATAACCACATCGTGTTTTCATACAACATAGAAAGCTTACTGTCGTCAATTAATACTTTCATTTTACGATACTTGGATCGCTGGTCTACTTTTAAGTTTGGAAAGCGCTCAGAAAGTTGATTTTTAATTGTTTGATTCAGAGAATTCATTTTCAGTCTTTCTTCTTCATCGGCAGCAGTGTAACGAAGCTCATTTAACTCAAGTTCGAGTTCAGCATATTTTTGAAAAGGAAAATTAAAATTATTGACCTCATCCAAAGTTATAGTTGCCACACTCTCCCCTTCCTTATCCGTAATGTATGCTCGTCTCCTTTTCTGTTTCAATTTTAGAGATTCCTGAATCTGTTCGGGTCGCACTTTATACTCTGCCAAATGGTGGCTCATCCTATCTACGTCTTCACCGCTTAACAATTTTAAGAAATCATGTCGATTTGAAATATCATTAAATTTTTTCTTTGACTTTACGTCAAATTTTATTTCATTCCTGACTACCTTATCAATTGAAAAAGGAGTTTTTAATTGGACCAATTCTTTAAGTAAAATATCGTCTTTAAATCTTTTTCGATGTCTCAAACTTATTTCCATTGCTGAAAAGCGACCATCCTCCAAATCAAAATAATTATCAATAAATATTTCTTCGGAAGCCTCCCCACTTAATTCGATACCATCCAATTTGATATCTTCAATGCAATAGTTAGATTGAATAAAATCCCATAATGGACCAACATCCTTTTCTTGTATATCCAATTTATATTCGCTCTCTAGTCTACCGCTCTGACCATAGGTCAGGCAAATGTTGCTAAGATTGAAAATGAAAAAACATGATATGAAAAGAAGTTTTCTCAAGAAATCATATTTTTGTTATCGACAAATGAAAACTCAATCGATTGATCCAATTCTAGTAATTTATTTTTTGTCTGAGACAACTGATCAAACTTACTTGCATGAATTACATAGGTCATAAATAACTTTCCATTGTCTTGACTCATTCGTCGCAATTCTACATTATCAAAATTGTTTGCCATTGTTTCATTGACCAAATTTTCGGATAAACTTGAAGAAGAAATATTTACCACCATCTGATTATTCAAATCAAAAGATTTAGTTTTCCTCAATCTAGCTTGTAGGTAAAGTAGTGCAATGATTAAAACAAAAGCAATTATGGTGATTGCTGGTTGATTTGCTCCCATACCAAGACCAATACCGATAACAAGAAAAAGGAAAGTTAACTCTTCCGGTTCTTTGATCGCCGCTCGAAAACGTACAATAGAAAGAGCCCCAACAAGACCAAGAGATAGTGCGATACTTGATTTGACGATGTAGATAATCAACATGGTGCTCAAGGCAAGCAACATGAAATTATTTGCAAACTGTGAGCGGTTAGAAACTGACTGTCCATAACGTTTGTAATACTGAGCCAAAGTCCAGGACAACAGGGCCGCCAGCAAAGCATTCAATATAAAATTATTGAGATCTAGTAACTGAAGATTGTAATCAAGTAATAAGTCCTGAATATTCATAAATCAAGTTTCTGTTCGGTGATTAAAGGTATTTAATATTTGCCTATTTATTTCTTTACTTTAGAACTTAAATCATATAAAACATCATGAAAATCGTCAGTTGGAATTGCAATATGGCCTTTAGGAAGAAACATGCTGAGATTCTCGAATATAAGCCTGATTTGCTGATCATCATCGAATGTGAAGAGAAAGAGAAACTTATTGCAGAATTGAAGGATATTGACTTCAAAGAAATCCTTTGGTATGGCGACAATCCACATAAAGGTATTGCACTCATTCGCTTTGGCGATTTTAAAATAAAATTGCATAAAAGCTATAATCCTGAATTTAGATATGTTCTACCGTTTGTACTTGAAGCAGATAGAAAAGTAAATTTGTTTGTGATCTGGGCAATGCCCCATGAAAGCATCCGACAAAGATCATACGTCGGACAGATTTGGGCAGCCGTACACCACTATGAAAAATTACTAAAAAAAGATAGCCTACTCATTGGCGATTTTAACAGTAATACGATTTGGGACCATACTCGCAAGAATGGACATCATAAAGACCTAGTGGATTTTCTTGCAGCAAAAGATATTCATAGTTTGTATCATAAAAAATATGGAGAAGCGCATGGAGGAGAATCCCTACCCACCCAATTCTTGTATAGACATCAAGACAGACCTTACCATCTGGATTATTGTTTTGCAAGTAAAAGTTTTATAGGCAAAAGAACCGATATTGAGATTGGAAAATATGATGATTGGATTGGGCTGAGTGATCATATGCCAATAAGTGTTAGTAATTTAGAAATAGGCAATTGGGAGGAGAAGCGTGATGCTTGATGTGCTTGACACTTGACGTAAAATTTTTATGATAATAACTTATCTTAGGAGTAAATAACTTGATGGAAGACTTCCTTGAAGTAATGTGGCAAAAATCAGATAAAGAGACTACCGTCAGTTTTGTTTTTTATTCAGACCTAACGCTTGGTGAACTTTTTTCAAATGGACATGAAAATATATGGATGCTACTTATGCTTTTACAAGTTTTCATCTTTATCACTGTTCAATTATTTGTTCTTAGTTATTTTTGGAAAGATAGAATCAAACAATTATTTGATATTAGCACTAAAACTGCAAACGTCAGCATAGCAGTTGGAGTTGTTACAGGTACTATATTTTCAGCTTATACAATTTTCAGTAATTTCCGTTAGTCTTTGTCCTACCGACGAAGCCTGACTTTACAGACACAGTAGATCTAAAATACAAGCCATCTTTGTCTGGCAAACCAGACTTCAGCGCCTAGAGATTTATATCTACTATCGCTATCAGGAAAAGCTTTTGTTGATAAATCTTTAAAAAAAGAGGCAACCTGATGGTCACCTCTCTCACTTATTAAAATCTATTTATAAAATCAAAACGCTCAACATCCCATGTCAAACATTTAAACTTGAAATTTACTTATTAGAATAAATTACTTTTTGTTTGTAAAGCTTGGTTCCTTGTTCTATTACAAACAAATAAGTTCCAGGTGCTTCTTCAGAAAAAGTATAATCTAGAGTCATTCTGCCATTAAATTCATTCAAGACTTCTTTGTACACAATTCCTCCATTGATATCCATAACATAAAACTTTATTTGCTCAGAAGAGCTAGACAAAAACTTCATGTTTGTGATACCGCTTGTCGGGTTGGGATAAACTGACAAGTTAATAGAATTGTCAATTGAATTAGATGCGATTGCTAAATCTGCTTTTGGTTCATCGCAAGCTACATAATCAATCTTATTGTTAATCTGTCCACCGATTGTAACATACTCAGTGTACACGCTCCCATTCTTTTCAACTTGAACTGGAACAATTTGTCCAACTTCGCACTCTGCAACTTCTAGCTTGAGATCGCAAAAAGATGAAATTGGTAATGAATTAAAAGTAAGAATTACGTTTCCTGTGTTTAGCCCTGCCGCTTCAGCTGGACCTGATGGTACAATTCTTTCAATATTTACACCTCTCATATCATCAGTGGAGTAAGCGCCAACACCAAAAAATGGTTTCATTGTAAAATCGACTTGCTCACAAAAATTATCTGCATCTGCAAATTCAGGAAGGTCATAACTATCGAAAGATATTCTATTAACTTCCTTGTCAGTGTAGAATAAACCTCTAACAGTCATTCTTTCAACCTCTTGGTTTTCTAAAAGTAAAGAAGGAATATCTACTGATCTTGCATCTTCATTTTCTAAAACTGTATTGGAAATTATTTCATTTTTATCATTATAAATCTTAATGGTCAATTTTTCATAAGTACTTGCATCTTGACCGATACTCACATTTGCCAAAAACAAAAACATCATGGCACACATCGTCATTTTTCTCATAAAATCGTATGAAATTTAATAGTTAGTTAGTAGCTGCAATTGCAGCATTGTTAGTAAAAAACTGTTTTCAGTAAAGGGTGTAGAAAATAACTTTAAGAATGGAATTGACATTTCTAGAACGTCTATATCTAAGACGCAAATTTAGTCCTAATGGTTCTGTGTATTATGTACAAATATTGATATGACTGATAATAGCATTTCGCGATTAAATATAACTTTAACGCTTTGACATTAGCCTTCAGTTAGTTAGAGCAGGAATGTCCAATTTGGGACTGTTTGGGATTAACGTTTTGTTTAGGAATGATTAGGTGAGATGGGAGACCGAGAGCGTTGCTGGAGACCAACGGCGTTGCTGGAGACCAACGGCGTTGCTGGAGACCGAGAGCGTTCTTGGAAACCGAGAGCGTTGCTGGAGACCGACGGCGTTGCTGGAGACCGAGAGCGTTCTTGGAAACCGAGAGCGTTGCTGGAGACCGACGGCGTTGCTGGAACCCAAGAGGTCGGGAGACCTTTGGGTAGTGATTTGTTAGAGACTAACTATTTGCTAATGTGTCGAGAGTTCGCTTTCTGGAAACCGAGAGCGTTGCTGGAGACCGAGAGCGTTGCTGAACCCAAGAGACTTGCTAAAGACCGAGAGCGTTGCTGGAGACCGAGGGCGTTGCTGAAACCAGAGAGCGTTGCTGGAACCCAAGAGGTCGGGAGACCTTTGGGTAGTGATTTGTTAGAGACTAACTATTTGCTTATGTGTCGAGAGTTCGCTTTCTGGAACCCGAGAACCTTGCTAGGTCCTAGAGCGTTGCTGGAAACCGAGAGCGTTGCTGGAACCCAAGAGGTCGGGAGACCAATGTCGTTTAGTTAAGCTATTTATTTTGTAATCGAGTAGCTTCCCCTTCTAAAAACAGGCATAAGTTTAAGTTTCCAAATAGTTGTTTTCAGAGGTTATACTGGCATTTAATTTTAAATATGATATTCGTAAACAAACTTCCGCTCCTGACGAAGTAAGGAGGGAAGATTATAAACCATTTATTCGCCTTCAGCGAAAAATGGTATTAGAATCAGGGAAGCGTTACCGAAGAAACCATTAGATTATTCCTTAACTAAACGGCATTAGGTCGGGAGACCTTTGGATAGTGATACATTGGAGACTAACTCCTTGCTTATGGCACAAGAGCTTGCTTTCTTGGAACACAAAAGCCTTCTAGAACTCAAGAGGTCATGAGACCTTTGGGTAGGAATTCGTTGGAGACTAACTATATTATTGTGGTTCAAGTGGTCGCATCTTGGGCCTAAAAAGATCAAAAGAAGTTTGGGTAGATATCAGTGTCTTACGAAAAAGTTCTCTCAATCTCCTTGTTTTCTTTTCAGACAAAAACATCAAACTCCCCGCTTCTGGCTTCTCGCGTCCCTCTTAAAGAATCCAAGAAAACCCTTAGAGAATAGAAATTTGAAATGGCTACATTGAGCAAAAGAACAAAAGGATGAAGCGTTTACTTATTTTATTTGCGATAGTATTGGGTGCAGGACAGTTGATAGCCCAAGATGCCATTTCCAATTTTAGTCTAAAAATCACACCTAGCTTTGAGCATATTTCGGTGCATGTAGATTTTGATGGCGATGAAAATAGAAATAGTGTGCTTGAAGTAACCTTCCAGAAAGTTGGTGCCTCGGTTGTCAGAGAAGCTGCACCGTCTATGCGAGCCGCCAATGATATGATTGTTGATGGGTCTCCTTTAAACAGGAATTTCCATGCAACAAGTGTGATGTTTTTGGAAACTAATAGCGATTATGAAATCAATATAAACATTACAGATCAAGATGGTGGGTCTTTTGAAGAAACCATCACTGCTAGCACAAAACAAATTGCATTCCCTTCTGCTATCAATTTTATTCGTCATGTCGAACCAGGTGACGGAGGTGGAGATGGAGGAGTTTTTACTCCCTATCTTGGTTTGCAGGCAGCAGCTGATAATGCCAATCCTGGGGATGTCTTTCTTGTAGCAGATGGAACCTACGCTCCCTTCGAACTTTTAGAAAGTGGCACTGAAGTAGAACCGATTGTTTTTCTTGCTGGCAACTTACATGCTGTCACTATTGATGGTGAAAATACAGATCGGGGCATCATTACTTTGGGATCATTTAATGATTCAATACGCCATGTGATCATTGATGGCTTTAAAATTGAGAACGGAAATTGGGGTATAGATGCTCAAAACACTCAATTTGTAACTGTCAGAAATAACAAGTTTTCAAACATTGGATACGGCTACTATAATCGAAGAGAAAATGGATGGGAACATGATCAACATCTTACCAATAATGAATTTATAGGTATCACACCTTGGCCATCATCAGGTATTCCTGGCGAACGTGCAATTGACTTTAGAGGAAATAATAATACGGCCAGTTATAACTACATTGAAAATTTTGGAGACGGTGTGAGTACGGACGGCCCACCCTATGGAAGTTCGTATGGGTTGGATATACACAACAATGATTTTTACAGAATTGTAGATGATTTTGTTGAAGTGGATGGAATAGTTTCTAATGCAAGAGTTTATGCCAACCGAGGATTTAATGGAAGGATGGGTGCTAGTTTAGCTCCGGTATTAGGTGGACCTGCTTATATATTTAGAAATGTTTTTTACAACATGGAGCTTTCAACTTTAAAGATGAATCGAGGCCCTTCTGGTTTGATTATGGCCCACAATACTGGACTGAAAGATGGTAATGCATCTAGCTCGAATGCTGGATGGCAAAACACCATTTTGCTAAATAATATTTTAGGTGGAACCCGCTACGCTTTTGAAGAATATGGCTTGGTTGTAGGAAGTGTCGATGACTGGGACTACAATGCCTATTATTCCACGAGAGAAATTGGAACCGACCCTTGGTTTAAGTGGAATGACATTCGATATGATAATATCACGGAGTTATTTATGGGAGCCAACATTGAGCAATTTGGAATTGAGATTGATCTCAGCACTTTCGTAAATGCTAGTATGCCAGATGTATTTACCACTGAGTATAATATCGACGATGTAGATCTGAACCTAGCGCCTAACTCCCCGTGCATCAATACAGGAACATTGATACCAAACATAAATGATCCATTTGTAACTGACGGAATGCCCGATAGAGGTGCCATTGAGTTTGGTGCAGATGAGATTAAATATGGTCCAGATTTTGATTTTGTTAATTCCAACACTTACGTAAATACTAATCTGGTAGAGTTAAGCATTAGTCCAAATCCTGCAGAAGATTTTATTAGCGTGGATATGGAATCAAAATATTATATGCTTCAGATTATGGATATTAATGGTAATCTATTACTTGAATCAAATGAAGACCAATTCATCATTTCTAAGCTATCGGAAGGGATTTATTTCATCAGAGCGCTAGATGAGTTAAATAACATTTTGGCCCAACAAAAATTCATCAAAGCGAGGAGATAAATAGAGTCTAGATTTTTAATTATTTTCCTCAATTGAGAGAGCACTTGATGGACATTTTTTCACTTGGTCAATATTTCTTTCTTTGCTTGCATTGTCTGTTTGAAATCAAGACCTCTCCTTAGGTTTAAAAACTTCGGAGAGTTGTCTAGCCCAAAAACCAGAATGTATGCATTTTTCAGGCTCCCACACTACCTTAATATCATCCTTTTGATACTTTTTCATAGATTCAAATTTGAAATTACATACTACATTTTGATAACGTTTATCCTAGAGAATTGTTTTTTTTATCTCCAATCATTTTACATTTACATTAGTGGAATATTCTACTTATTAGAAAGCATAGCAGTATTAATAGATCAATAGAAAATATTGTCTTTTTTGACGGGTATTGTGTTCTTTGCAATGGGTTTGTTGACTTCTTGATAAAACGAGACAAAAAAAGGATTATCCATTTTGCCTCATTACAAGGAGACACTGCAGCCAAGATGCTTACACCATTTGAAATCAAATCCCTTGAAACAGTAATATTAAAATCTGGTGACCAATCTTATAGCAAATCAACTGCCAGCTTGCGCAGTATTGCATTGTTGGGCGGCCTATATAAAATGGTTTTGATTTTTCTAATCGTGCCCCCTTTCATACGAAACTGGGTGTACAAAATTATTGCGAATAATCGACTCAAATGGTTTGGTAAAAGGGAAGCATGTAGAATTCCAAACGAAAAAGAACAGGAAAACATCTTACCATAACACTAAATCAGAATTGATTATTCCTAAATCGGATTTACAATTCTATTAACCTAAGTCGCAGATGTCTTGCCATCCATCACTTGGCTCTCCATTTCCGTTGAAATCATTGGAGATAAAGACTAAAATTCTGCAAGAATCTATCATTTCCTCATTTACCCAAAAATATAGAAAGTCATTTAGATTAGGATCAGTTCCATTGTCGATAATTGACTGGCAAGTATAAGTGGCAACTGTATCCGTAACATCATCAGGACTATATGAAATGCTAGCTTCAATGTGATCACATAGATTTTCTATTACGTCATAGTTATTTGATATTTGTGTATACGATCCATCTTGATCAAATCCAGCAACAAATTTCTGACATGAGTATTGTAGACAACTTTGGCCTTCAACATTTACTATCAATATATCTTGTATAACATTGCTGCATTCATCAGCCACAGTCAGAGTAATAATTACTTCTTCTTGCAGTGTACAGAATTCAACATCGAAGGAGATATTGCCTTCTTCATCTAATGCTGTCTGACTTACCAACCCAGGAGCATCTAAACTTATAGTTAAGCCTGGATTACGCCAGCAATTACTTATGACATTATAGTCTAGGGTTACAATTTTACTGCACCGATTATTTTCACCATTTAAATCGAGGGTAAAATCATCTGGACTTTGATTAATTACTGGTCGGGCACTTTCCAAAATGGGGTTAGGTTGCGAGGACTCTTTCTTACAAGAGGAAATACTAACACCTATTAAGGCGAGTAAAATAGCACCCTTACTAAAATGCGGTAACAAGTTCATAAGATTTGGTTTATGTTAAGAGAATACAATTGTTATTTGAAGATAAACCGTTTAAATGAACTATTTAGCTAGAATTAGGGAAGCCAACAATGTATTGAGTGAAATGGCTGATTCGATGAGGGAAAGAGCACTTGCTTTATTGTTTATTTACTTGGGGATAGAAAGCCTTTCATTTACTAGAATTATAAAGATTAATAGCCTCAGTCTTGTTGTTCACTTGTAGCTTATCGTAGATTTTGTGGATGTGTTGTTTAACAGTCCCTATGGTAATCCCTAGTTCCAAGGCAATTTCCTTGTAAAGCAAACCTTTAGATAGCTGCTCTAAGATTTGTAATTCTCTTTTTGTCAATGGCAATTCAACCTCTTTATGGATTTGAGTGTTTTTCATAAAAACATCAATTACCTTTCTTGCGATCTCAGGATTCATAGGTGAACCACCGTTGTAAAGTTCTCTTATAGAAGCTATGATAAAGTCGGGGTCAGCATTTTTTAAGATGTATCCTTTTGCACCAGCCTTGATACTTTTGAATATTTTCTCATTGTCTTCAAAGACTGTGAACATACAAAACTGTGTATTGGGACATTCTAAAAGAATCGATGAGATGGCAGAAATTCCATCAGCTTTTGGTAATCCAATATCAGTTAACACCACATCAGCTGGAAATTTAGTTAAGAACTCTATGGCGTCTTCAGCATTGTGATAAATCTGTGTACATTGAAAGTCCTCCTCTTCATTAAAAAGATCCTGTAGTTCGTAAGCAATATCCCTTAGGTCTTCGATTATAGCAATTTTTATAGCGTCAGATTTCATCTTAATTAAGTTTGTTTTTTCCAATCTTATTTCCCAAAGGTAATTGCATTTCAGTTGTAAGACCTTCTGTTGAACTCCAATAAATTGAACCTCCTAGTTTCTCAATTCTCATCCTCATGTTTCTCAATCCATTTCCACTATTCCCTAATTCCTCATCATCTAAATTTGAATTCATACCTACCCCATTATCTTTTATAGAAAGCCTTAAATTATCTTCCATAATTTTCCAATCAACAGAGACTTCTGTTGCATTGGCATGTTTGACAATATTGTGCAATAGTTCTTTATAAACCAAGAATACATGTCTTCTTTTTTCTCCAGAAAATTCAATTTTCTGATTCGATTCTTCTGCCGTAAAGGAAAGTTTTATTTCATGATCACTTAAATACTCAGATGTAAATCTTCTAGAATAGGCGATTAAGTTATCTAGCGTATCAAAGCCAGGATTCATGGCCCAGATGATTTCGCTCATATTGGTGACAAGCGTCTGAGAATTTAAAACAATTTTATTGAGTTTGTCTTTTTGGTCAAGGTCCTCCACTCTTCTCAACATTTTCTGCCCAAGAAATTTAATCTTGGTTAAACCTCCACCTAAATCATCGTGCATTTCAGCAGCTATTCTAGTTCTTTCATTTGCTAGAGCTTCTTGCTTTTGGATAATCTCTTTACTCAACGCAAGTTCATGTTTTATTTTTTGATTCTTGTTGTAGAAATAAAACAATAATAAACTACCCAGCATTGATATACCTAGCACAAATATTCCTTTCAATCTATTGAGAGCTGCCTTTTCTGTTTTCTTAATTACTTTACCCTGTTCAACTATTTGGGTGTCCTTGAATTGAACATTGTGTTTGATGGATATTTCATGAACAGTTGAATCAATTACTTCATGCTCAAGATCATCTGCCAATTCATCTAATTTTGCAATTTCAGGAAAACCATTCCTTAATGAAATAAACTTTATTTTAAGACGAAGTACTTGTGCAAGCTGGAGCCTATTATCCTTTTTTTCAGCTACAGCAAGAGCTTTTGTCATAAACTCTTGGCCTTCCTCAAGCATATTTAATTCTAAATAACAATCGGCCATATTGATAAATAATTGACCGTAATGATCACTTGAAGTACCCTGCAGTTTCTCACGAAGGTTAAGTGCTTGTTTGAAAAAGCTGAGCGCATTCTCAAAATTCTTCATATCCATATGTAGAACTCCAAGATTACTTTCGATTTTTGATAGTTTCAAATAATCGTTTGAACTCACAAATCCTTTTGCTAAATCCAAATAATATGCTGCGGAATCAGGTTCATTAAGATAATTATGCAAATTACTTTGTAAAAAATCTGATTCATACAAAAAGGTTTTGTTTTCAAGCTTGTTAGCAATGTGTCTCCCTCTTGCAATTTGCTCTCGGGCACTGTCCCAATGCCTTAACTCTCTAGCAACAATACCTCGATAATAACAAAAATCAAATGCTTGTTCTGATATATTACTTGGGCCCAAAAGCATTGCTCCTTCCAAAAAGGAATCAGATGCTTCTTCTAATCTATCAAGTTGCATATCAATCCTTCCTTTTAAATAGCAAAACTTTATTCTAGAAGAATCAGTTAGATTATTGAGTTTAATATAAGGCAAAAGACTATCAGCCTTAATCAACTCTGAATTGCCAACCAAGGATTCAAGCTTTACAACTTGGTTATGCTGTGCTTTGAGAATAAAACAAAGCAAAAGGAAAAATATGGAGAAACAAAACTTCATTAATTTCCTCTTGGGTCTTCAACTCTGTGAGTAACTTTATGAGTTGTAATAAGTTGAGGATTAATTACACCGTGTGTATGGTGATGATCATAATCATGATTAATCTCAACATTTATATAATCACCTGGATCATTGTGAAAAAGTCTCCTTATGTATGTTTTCGTTTTTTTATTTGTATCAATAGAGTTTGGATCTAAGGGTTCATTATCATCTACATTATCATCTATTATTACAAAAAATTCATTATTGTCAGATTTCATTTCTATAATCTGATACTCATTCTGGATTTCAATATATAGTGAAACATGAGTGTCGGTATTGGTAGCGATATCTGGTATATAGCATATATATCTGCAAATTGGACTCATTAGTATTTATTTTATTTTTAATAATTCTTAATTTTCTCTTGGATCTTCAACCTTATGCTTTGGTCTATGATTTTCTCTAGGCACTATCAAGTAATTGCCATTTATATCTATTTGACAATCTGGTACATACTCATGACTATGATTTTCATCACTATGATCATAATCATGAAATACCTCTACAATAATCGAATCCTTTGACTTTCGATTTCTAATTTCCAACGTGTCTCGTAAATAGCTTGAGCCAATGGAATTTGGATCAGGATGGATTGTAACTTTAGCCCTATAACCAAATAAACTTCTTTCCACTTTTGCTATCCTATATCCTTCCTCTACTCTGACCGCAAAGCACAAGGAGTCAGGGCTCCCTTGAATAGCAACTCCATCAGAAAAACAAACTTGTCCTACACGGATTGCGTTTTCGGAATGCTTATGACTACATGATAAGAGAAATACAAATGCTGCAAGGAGCATGAAATGATAATTCTTCATTATGTTTTGTTTTTTGAAGTTGCTTTAAGATAATAAGATAAATAATTTATACAACTGAATTACAAGAAGTATCCGATTCCTATTTGAAAACCAAGATTCAACTTACTTACGGTCACACTTGATTCTTGATCTAAGACAAATGAATTATCATCAAATACCTTACTCAACACTTCACTGTAACCTACAATACAACCACCGGAAATTAGAAATTGATTTTTCTCTCCGAACACCAAGCCTGTATCCAACATTACCCTTGGGCGTATTCTATCCGAATAAGTCGCGCCTATTCCTACACCAAAAGTTATATCTACGTTATCCCTAAAGCTCACGTAATTGATCCCGGCACTTACTCCATACTCCCAGATAGGTTTTCCTTCATTCTCATTTTCATTTACTATTTGACTAACTCCAAGACTATCTTTGTAAATGGAATAATTTTCAGATCCTAGATTACTTACAAAGACTCTAGCCGAAAAACGTGTAGACCTTTTATTTAACTCTAAAGGAAAAGGCAAATGCTGTACATACAATAGCTTACCAGTACTATTTTCATAAAAGCTTAAGGATAAAGTATCCAATCCATTGTCAATTCTAATTGGAGCTAGTTCATAAGCTAATTCCTTTTCTTTAAAATTTTGTTCATATAGCTTCCTAAATTTGATCTTAGTATTATCAGAAACCAGAATCAACATTTTATCCATTTCTTTATTGATCAATTCTATTTGCCCAACAATTTTCGTATTGTTTGTTTCTATCAATTTGCTTAATGATTCACTTTTAATTTTTGAAATACAACTACTATATTCACCAGCTGCTTGAAATGCCTTATTTATCCTCATCTTTTCTTCAAATATTTTCTCTTTAATATCCTCTACAATATTCATATCAACGTCAAAGTCGCTTCGTTCATAGTGTTCTTGAAAATTCAGCTCCTCATGCATCTTAAAATACCAAGCTGATATTTCTTTTTCAATCACAATTTCACTTTCAATAAAGTTATTTAGCTCCTTGGTAACTTTCATTTGTTCTGTTAGGATTTTTGATTTACATTCTAATTCTTCACCTGAAATTGGTTTTTGATTCACTTTCCACGTTATTTTATCATCCAGAAAGGAAACTTGGGTGGGACCAAGATTAGTAGTTACTTCTTGATTCTCCGAGCCAGATTTTTCTATCACCTCCTTGAAAATAGATAAACTGAGCGGAGCAATACTTCCACCTAAGGCAGATAAGACATCAGAAAAAATATTAGGTAGCTGAACAGCATTCTTAGCAGAATTTGCCATAGAGTTCCTAACTGTATATTTATTGATATTTATATCCGTGATCTTAATCTTAATAAATTCTCCTTGCTCCATGGATAATAATGTTTGATAGTTTTCAAATTTCTTCTCTTCAAATGAATATTTAATTTCAGTAGTCGTCTGACCAAGAACGATTGCACTTATTGCTAGAAATATAATTAATAGTAAATTTTTCATTGATTTTGTTTTGGTAATGAATAAATAAATACACGCTACTTTCTAATCTTCAAATAAACAACCTTCTTCATATCATCATAATAGATTTCTTGCTTAGAATTAGGGATATCTAAGTCGCTGATCAGCGCTCTCATATCTTCTTCATTTCTATAAATTAGATTCCATTTCATAAATGTTTCCATGTAAGCTTTCTCTGAAATGCCTTTTAAGAAATTTGGGATGATCATTTCACCTCCCTCTCTGAGGTTTCCATACAATCGCTCTATCATCTTACTAGCCACTTTGTCATTGAGATAATCGAATAGACCTGATGAATAAATGAAGTCAAATTTTTGATCGGCTAGTTTGTTTTTGATGATGTAATTGATGGAAGAATCAATTATTTCCAGAAATGAATACTTATGGTAAGCACTCCTCACTTCTTGATTGCTTTGAACATCTTGATCGATACAAACAAATCGGCTTATTTTTTCATCTGCGTTTTTAATATATCCCAACTCTCTTAGATGACCGGAGGCAACTGAAATTACATCAATCTTTCTTCCTTGCTTTTGTTGAAAAGCCTCAATTGATTGAGCGATGTGATTGGCTCTCCATCTCACAGCAGCTACACTACCCGCTGAGGAAATACAACCATAGATCTCTCTTCCCAAATAACTATCATCAAGGCTACATGATTTTAGCTTATACATGTAATCTATTAGGGTCGCATCACCCGAGTATCCTCTAGGCTTCTGAAAAGAATGTTTTGTCATTGGTTCTTGTAGAATCAGCTTTGAGATTGGATGTTGTAGACACTCCTCTCTTACTTCAGTACTCATAACTTCTTGAGATAAATCCTTTGTCGTTTCGTTGAGCTGGTTCACAACCAAATTCATTGCTTTAGCGACCAAACCAGACTGAAGTAATTGATAAGAGTTATCAAGGACCTCATGAATTTGCGATTTTCTTTCTTTAGTAATTGTCATCATTATAATTTTTGTAGTTAATAATGACTCAAAGATGCAGTGGATGTATACCTCATCCTATATAACTTTTGTTATAGAAAAGCTGAAATTTAGAAAATTGAAGGAAAGAAATACTCATTAAAGTACTAGCTTTGCAGAATAATAATTAGTTAGACATTTCTTAAAAGTCTTCAGTCTTTCATCTTAATTATTTCATCTTAAAAAAACTAATGACAAAAATAGATCTTACGGGAAACTCAGGTTGGCAAAGTAAATCTGGAGATAGGCTGAAAGAAATTCAGAAAGGAGAATACGAGCATGATACAATTGAACTCATCCCAGAAAACATATTGACCGATTGGATAGAAGCTGGAATAATGGTTCAACTTGAGGAAGGTGGACTTATCTTGAAAATCAAGGGTGAACAAATTGAATACGAGGAAGGAGAGTTTATCGTGTTTAATGAAGAAAACTCAGTGGACGCGGAAATCATCATTTCTGAAAAAGTTAACTTACAGATATTTAAACCCAAATAATTCAATAATCGAATTATAATGAAGCATAGATCACTACTTCCTGCGTATTTGCTTTTTATTACTCTTCTCTTCTGTGCTGGCTGTCAAAATAAAAACAATGACACAAGGACAACATCACAAGAAACCAAAGGCGAATTTGGAAAACCATTTTCAGATATGGGGAAAGTGCTTACGGAAAAAGATGAAGCCAAACAAACAGATGCTATAAAAAAAGCCAATGCCATTGAAGAAGGTTTTCCTCAACCAATTGCTAATCAGTTTCTAGCGTTTAGACATTTAGTGGAAACGGATAACAAGCAAGCCATTGCTAAACTTATCCCCTATCCCCTCAAAAGATCTAATGAACTCCTTCAAAATGAAGAAGACTTTATCAATTATTACGAAAACATATTTGACGAAAGTCTAAAAAAGAAAATCAAAGAAATCAACATTGGACAAAAAGACTTCATTGTCAAAAGTGATCACTATGGAATCTTAAGCGGCTTGATCTGGTTTGGCAGACATTCTGGAGAAATCACTTCCCTGAGATATCAATCTGAGATGGAAAAAAATATGTCAGAATTAAAAGACAATTCGATCAAAGAAAGAGATCATGAAAGTATCCAAGGATGGGAAAAAGTCATCGTACGATGCGAAACTGAAAATTACACAATCTATATTCTTCAATATCCCAAGTTCGAATTATCATATGTTTCTTGGAACAAACCAAAAACTAGTTCAGACAAACCTGATCTAAAACTTACAGGTGGCGAAATTAAATACAAGGGAACCATGGGTGGAGCCAGCTATACTTTCAAAAATGGAATTTGGAGCTACGCGATAGATGAAAGAAGAATGGGACCAGAAGGAACCAATGGATATTTCCTACAAGTATTTAAGAATGGGGAACTGGTGAAGGAAGAAAAGGCTAAAAAGATTTTTGAGTGATACCAAAAGGCTGCACCTCTAATAGTTGATAGAACTTAAACACCAAATTCAGTAATATCTGCATCTATAAATAAATACTACAGATGTTTAAAATTACTATTTTGATATCCATTAGTTTACTACTTGTAAGTTGTGACAAGCTATCCATTGAGTCCGCTTCAAACTTTGGTAAGAATGGAGTTTTTGAAGGCGCTTTAGAATTCGAAGATGAATTTGAAATACCAAGAACATCTAAGCCCCCTTCTACCCCTCCACCCCCATTTACATTAGAAAAAGGCAGTAAAATAATAAGAAATGGCTTCATGAAATTTGAAGTGAATAGATTGGAAAAAGCAAAAAGTAAAATCGACACCATTCTCCAAAGCACAACTGGGTATTACGAAAACGAACAATTTGAATCCTATGGAAACAGAGCTTCCTATTCGCTGCAATTAAGAATTCCAAATACAAAATTTGACTCTATATTATACGTTATTGAAAAAGGTGTCGGCGAGCTGAAATCAAAACATGTCACTGCAGAAGATGTCACCGAAGAATATGTAGATTTAAACATAAGACTTGAAAATAATTTAGCTTATCTTAAGCAGTACAAGGAAATATTACTAAAGACAAAATCTGTAAAAGAGATTCTTGAAGTACAAGAAAAAATAAGAAGAATCGAAGAAGAAATTGAAAGCAAAAAAGGCAGGCTGAAATATTTAGATGACAAGGTTAAGTACTCGACTCTAAACCTTGAGATTACAGAATTAATAGCAGGAGAAATTTCAAGTAACCCAAATTTTGGAAGAAGAATAATTAATGCATTTAACAATGGTGTTCAAGGGTTCTTAAGCTTTATAATTGGCATTGTGAATTTATGGCCATTTGTAATGGTAGGGATACTTATATTTTTAGGAAGAAAGCCAATTATGAGAAAGCTAAAAAATAGCAGATGGTCTTCTAGAAATATACATGATTGACTAAATAGGAGATCTTATTTCCTTATTAAAATTCACTAGTCTTCCAACAACTTACCAGCCAACTGCAACAATTCAATCTCTCTTAATTTTGTAGAAACTCTTGCATTGGCTAGACTTACTTGAGAAGTCAAAAGATTGAGCTGTGCTTGTCGAAATTCAATCGTACCTAACTGACCCGCTTTGACTTTTTCTTCTGTCCTTTCAAAATTTTCTTGATTGGTATCAAGAGCTTTCTTTTCAACCTCTAATACAAAAATGGCATTTTGATAGTTACTCCATGCATTTCTGATATCACGTTCAATCAACTGCTCAAGATTCTCTAATTGTAATTTTTGATTCTCAATATTCAATATTGCATTTTGATTTCTTACACTTCTTGAAGCATCATAAAGTGTCCAGGACAAACCAATATTTCCATTGAGGCCCCTCGAGTTTGATTGATTGATAAAGGAGCCTGTTGCATTGTCAGAATAATTTAATCCGTAGGAGGCACCTGCAAAGACTGTAGGCTTTCGTTCTGCATCTATGATATCAAGATTCATCATATTGATGTCAATCCCAAGTTTATTGAGTTGAAGGTTTGTATTTTTATTCTTTGCTTCCTCAATTAGAGATTCTAAACTTAAAGCTTGAGCTGTGAGTTGATCGGGATTGACATCAAATGCAATATCAGAATCTCTACCCATCGCAACATTCAAATCTCGCTTAGCATTATCAAGGCTCATTTGAGCATTTAACAAGCTTACGCTATCTCTCTGAATATCCACTTGAACATTCAGAATGGCAAGACCGTCACCCTGCCCTAAGTCTAAACTGTATTGTGCTCGCCTCAACTGATCTCTAGATATATCTATCACCTCCTCAAGTGATTTAATATTTTCTCCTAATTGAACAAGCAGATAATATTGGTTATAAACGATCAAAAGATTTTGTTCGATTGTTTGTCTTAATTGAATGTCGGATAGCTCAACTGATTGTTGCAATTGCTCCAAGGTCAAATCTCTGCGTTTGTCAAAGATGGTATAATTCGCTCCAACAGAAGCATTGGCACCCCAGTTGAAAGCATTGGACGTAGATGCTTCTAATCCGTTACTAAAATTCTGCGAAGAACTACCTAAGGTTCCGTTTATTCCTGCATCGGCAACCACCGAAGGTCGATAGCCATTGGCTTTTTTGTCCGTAAGATTTTTCGCTATCTCTAAGTCATTTTCTGCTATCTGAATACCAAAGTTATTTTCTAAGGTAATCTGCTTTGCTTCTAGTGGTGTCAATAAATTTTGCGCACGCGATTGACTTGCAAATAAAACACACAATATGATACATACATTTTTCATTCTTAGATACATTTTAATACTAAGTTAAAAACTCGGATTCGCCCCTATTGTCTAACTCGGATTCGTCATTCTTTCCAAACTCAGAGTCGTGCATTTCCTTTATTGCTCGCTCTACGTCTCTCCTTTCTGGTTTTTCGCCTTCCCATAACCAAGCAAGATGAACCATCATACTGTTCATTGCATTTAATAAGAGCGGTAGTAAAAATAAAGTCATGAAAGTGGCATAGGCAATTCCATAGGCAACAGAAATTGCCATCGGGATAAGGAATTGAGCTGAAAAACTTTTCTCCAAAATCAAAGGCGCAAGGCCTGCAACTGTTGTTAGTGAGGTCAAAAAGATAGCTCTAAATCTTGAACGTCCAGCTTCAATCATTGCTACTGTATAAGGCATCCCTTCTTTGAGTAAAAGATTAAATTTTTCAATAAGTACCAATCCATCATTGACAAGAATTCCAATTAGGGCAACGATACCTAGTCCAGATAGCACATTTATATTTTGGCCATGGATCCAATGGCCCCATGCTACTCCAACAAAACAAAATGGAATCAAAATAAATAATAGTAAAGGCTGACCATAAGACCTAAAAACAAATGCAATCACTGCATACATTAATATGAGGATAACAGGTAGGACCCTTCCCATCGCCGCACCGATTCTTGCAAAGCCCCGATTTTGACCTTCATACATAGGAGTTACTGTCGGATACTTTGCGACTATATCAGGAATTACAGTGCTTTTTATATTTTCCAATATTTCTGGAGCTGCATCCTTTGCATCAGCAAGATCTGCTTCTAGTCTAATCTCCCGTTGGCCATCGAGGTGGTTGATGACAACATCACCACGTTCAATTGTATAACTTGCGATTTCCGCAAGGGGAACTCTACCTCCAGTTGGTGTTACAATCCTCATTTTATCCAAATCACTTATGCTGCTCCGATTGCTTTTATCGTATCGCACCCATACTCTTATCTCATCTCTTCCTCTTTGAAATCTTTGGACTGCTGCACCAAAAAATCCTGAACGCACTTGCGCCATCACCGTATTAAGTGAGAGTCCGAGTAGATAAGCATTATCTTTTAGGGTTAGTTTTATTTCTTTTATACCTGCAGGATCATTGTCAGTCACATCAGCCAATCGAGTATTCTCTTGCAGTGCAGCTTTTAAATCACGCTTAGCTCCTTTTAGATCTGAGATATTGTTACCGACCAAGGAAACAGATACTGGCTTACCGCCAAATGCATTTCCAGAACCAAAAACAAGACTTTCAGCTTCATAGACTGGGCCTACCAATTCTCGTATTTTACTTGAAACCACAGATGCTTGCACATCCCTACTTTCACCAGGCAATAGCTTAATTCTCAAAGAGGCATTGGCGGAACCTGGCCCCAATCTTCTCACTGTATTTTGAATGACTGGAAGATTACCTGTTTGGTTTTCAGTCAACTCCTTGTTAGCTTCCCAAGTTGCATTTTCGATAATGGTGATAATAGAATCTGTGATTCCCTCATTGGTTCCTTGAGGCATCTTCAAACTTATTGATACATTGTCTGAGGCGACTGAAGGGAAAAAAGTAAATCTGATGACTCCTCCTTGGAAGGCTCCAATTGTCAACATTAAAAGTGCAATCGGAATTGCAAATCCAAAAATATTAAAATTCAATACAAAGCGTAAGGCAGGTACGTAGAAATTATCCCTCACCCAAGATATTCCTCTATCCGCCCACACATTCAAAATAAATGGCTTTACATCCCGATTTAAAGCTCGTGAATGTGAAAGGTGTGAGGGCAAGATCAGAAATGCCTCGATCAATGATATCAATAAAATAATACCAACCACTTTTGCAATTTGTCCAAAGAATGATCCAATTCTATCTGGCAGGAATATGAAGGTTGAAAAAGCGATTATCGTTGTAAGTATTGCTGCGATGATTGGAGGAAAAACCTGCATGGTTCCATCGATCGCAGCTTGAACTCTGGATTTACCTTTTTCATACTGATCGTATATATTTTCGGCAATTACAATTCCATCATCTACCAGTATTCCAATAACTATGATCATCCCAAACAAGGATATCACATTGATCGTCATGAAGCTTGGCGCAAATATAAATAAGCCTAGAAATGAAAAGGGCAATCCTACTGCAACCCAAAATGCAATACTTGGTTTTAAGAAGATTGATAAAAATACCAACACCAAAATAATCCCAATTATTCCATTGTCAATCAAAAGTTGTTGACGCGCATTTAAGGAAACTGAAGAATCATTGCTAACCTGAAGTTGTAAAACATCATTCTTTTCATTATATGAAGCGATGTATTCTTTGACCTTTTCTGTAGCGTAAAGCAAATCTTCATTATTGGTTGTACTGATAGTAATCTCCACAGCACTTATTCCATTAAAATTAATTCTATCAGGTACCTCTGACCATTTATCTCTGACAGTTGCCACATCTTTTAGCCTTACGATCTGACCTTCCAGACTTGCCTTCACTACAATATAATCTAGCTCATTACCAAAATAAGCTCGATTGTTTGCACGGATGAGATATTCTTCTGTATCTGTTTTGATGTTTCCACCAGTTGTGATAATATTAGAATTTCTCACAGCGGCAGCCACTTCGGCAAAACTTAAATTGAAAGCAATCAAATCATTTTCTCTTACCGCGATTTCAATTTCTTCATTGGGATAACCACCAACTTCGATTTGCGAAATATTTGGTATCGCACGAATATCATTCTCTACCTTACGCGCAAACTCCTTTAAGGTTTTTAAAGGAACGCCCTCTCCACTCAAGGTAAATGATATTGCTGTATTTATATTTTCTTGTTTTGATATGACAGGTGGCTCCATTTCTGTCGGAAAAGAAGGAACTCTATCTACTGCATTTTTTACATTGGCTAAAACAATATCAATGTCGGCGCCTTCTTCAATCTCTACAGTAATAGATGCCGTATTTTCTTGGGAGGCTGAAGTAACTCTATCAATATCTACAAGTCCTCGCAGATTATCCTCAATCTTAAGAACGACACCTTCCTCGATTTCAACTGGAGAGGCACCCGGGTATGCGATATTTATGAATATAAGTTTTGAGTCATCAAGGGGAAAGAATGATGACTTGGTTTGTTGCAAGCCTAGGTAACCAAAAATGGCAACTGAAGCCATGATGACATTTACAGCAACGGGATATTTTATAAAAAAGGCTAGGAAATTTCTCATGATAAATTTTGGTCTTTAATTAATGAAATCATTAAATCGAATTATTTCTTTTCGACCTCCGAAAATTTATTAACCAAAATTCCATCATAGGCACCTGGTAAGATTTTTTCCAAAATCTCAGCGCCATCTGGCAAACCTCTGACGATTACAGTTTTATCAGTAAAGTGAACTGGTGTGATTTCTTTGAGGACCAATTTACTGTCCTCGTAAACAAATACTTTATTGTTATCAACAAGATTTTTTCTTGACATCTCAAATGTATTCCCTTCATTTTTCGCTGATAGATTTGCTTCTAGATACATACCTTCTCTTAGTCCTTTTCCGCTTACGCGAATGAAGGCTTGGATGGTTTGGGTATTAGGATCAATTAAGGAATTGACTCTTGTAACCTTTCCGTTCCAAGTCTTTGTCTTTTCAACATTCTGAAGTTTTACTGAGTTTCCAACTTTCAAGTATTCAGCAAAAGAGGAACTTACAGCAACATCTAATTCATAATGAGTTGGATTGATAAATTCACCAATCTTAAATCCTGGTCGGACCAGTGCACCTTTGTCTACATTTGCTTCTATTAAGATTCCATCAAAAGGTGCGTATAAAGAATATTTGCTCATTCGTTCTTCAATATTCTTGACATTATACCAGCTGGAGCGAATGTTTTTTCCTACAATAAAAAGATTTTCTTTTTCAGAAGAAGTTTCGGGAAGTGGTGACAATCTTTTTTCGATATCAAATCCACTGGCATAGTCCTTCCATTTTTGAAATGCATCTGGATAATCAAATTTTAACTCAGGTAAGATAGCAACGACCTGATTGTATAGACTACTCTTTTGAGAAATTAGGTTGGCTCTAGCTTCATCGCTATTGAGGCTCAGTAATAATTCACCAGCCTTATAATGGACTCCAGGCTTAAATTGATGTGCCGAATTTTGAAAAATTCCCTGAACTTCCGAAAAGATCTCTATTCTATCCCTTGCGGCAAGATTACCACTAGCCGTAATTGTAATGGAATTATCACCGTTTTCCACGATTTCAGTGAAAACAGTAGGCATAGTCTTCTTTTCTTTCGGTCGCACAGGTTTCTCTTTAGAAGCCATGTTCTGCATTCCGATATAACCTAAAGCAATGATAGCCAATCCAATAAGACTAATTAAAATTTTTCTGATGTTCATATAAGATGTTTTATATGCTACAAATTTAGAACAATTACAACAGAATCGACCTTTTTAAGTTTCAATGTTGAATATAGAAATCGGCTGATTTAGTCAGTAATTCCTTTAATATTGCCATATAAAATTCCTTGGCTAATTTACGTTTATAATCTATAGCTTTATATATTTGCATTCTATTCGGAGCATGGGCAACTATGTGATGAGTCAGACGGTGGTTGTAGCTCAGTTGGTTAGAGCATCGGTTTGTGGTACCGAGGGTCGCGGGTTCGAATCCCGTCCTCCACCCAGAGTAAACTATCAAAAGCTTCGCCTTTCGGCGAGGCTTTTTTTATTTGAGGCAGGCGAGTCAAGCTTGCTTGAATGAGTCTGAAGCAAATAAAAAAGAAATCCGAAGGATTTTGATAATTGGTTTTGGGACCACCCACCTAGGGATCGCTGAAGGCAATCCCGTCCTCCACCCAGAGTAAAATATCAAAAGCTTCGCTTTTCGGCGAGGCTTTTTTTATTTGACTTATGCAGAGTGAAGTTTTGGATTGTTAGGGATGGTGGGTTTAAAGTCGAGGGTTACGCCGATTTTACGGATTTTTTGGATTTGTTACGTGGATTTTTGGATTGTGTGGACCTGCCTGCAGGAATTAGGTTTACCTGACATAGAATGGTTATACCGATTTTATTGTCACACTTTGAGTATTTCAACCTTATACTCATAGTGAATAAAATTTCTTTGAGCCATCAGCTTAAGGAAATCTCATTCTTTTAATATTTAAAAAAAATCAACATGAAAAAAATGCCCTTTTATACTTACTGTCATTAATTGTTTTTATTTGTTTGATAAGTTGCAACAAAGAAGAGGAAGTCGACATCATTGATTCAACTGAAATTCAATTGCGAGACGATCATTGCTTTTGTGGTATAGGTTCATATATTGATGGAAATTGTCATTTAGATTTTTTCATCACTCCTGATCCATGTCCAACAGGTGGTACTTGGGAAGTCACACTTGATGGAGCGCCAATAACACCTACATCTAATATACCTAATGGAGTTACTGTGGACAATTCTATAGATGGTACTTATTGCGCTACTTATACAATTGGAGAGTGTTGCGTCACAAGATGTATAAAAATAAAGGAATGCGTGTACAATCCTTGTGATCCCTGTGAAGAATGCACAGTAAGTCTAACAGAAGAAAATTGTACACTTACTGCTGACATATCTGAAGGTTGCACAGGAAATGTGCAGACAAATTTTACATATAACGGCATTCCAATAGGCTCCTCTCCTGATGGAACTTTAGACATTGATCTCGATGGCGAATACTGTGTTGAAATCGTGGATGAGAATGATTGTATGGTAACTGATTGTACATTTGTAGAAGGATGCGACCAATGTGATTCTTGCAATCTTGTTTTAATTCAAGAAGAAGGAGAAGGTTGTACAATAACTGCTTGTACTGAAGGCAGAAATTGTAGAGGACCTTTTTATTATTTAATAGACGGGCCATTTGGATATAATGATAGTGCAAGTACAAACGGATTTATTAACTGTGTATTTTTCAATATTCGAGTCAATGGTGAATATTGTGTGACTATGTACGACTCAGCAGGCTGTAAACAATTAAAATGCATAACCATTGATTGCATCCCACAGTAAGAACCTTTAATCAAAGACATTTGACATCATGCGGAATCTGATATACTTTAAATTTACATCTTCAATAACACTATTTCAGACAATGAGCGTAAAAAAAGAAAAGGCTGCCCATCACCGGGCAGCCTTTCTTTTTACATTTTTTATTCTTAATCAATGATGATCAATTTTTTGACATCGATTTTATTTTCATTCTGTAGTAAAAGCACAAATACTCCGGCTTCTTGAATGGTTAGAGTCTCTAGTTCAGTACCTGAAGTCAATAATCCTTTTTTAATAATTCTACCTTGAATATCGTTTATCTGGAAATTAATGTTTTCAGATATTGGATTTTCAAATGAAATATTTACTTCTCCGTCGGATGGATTTGGTGATATTGTCCACAGACCAAAAGTTTGAACATCTGCGGTGCTTGTACTTATATCTATATTAATCATCTGTGTGAATTCTACTGTTCCACATTCATTTGTCACTGATAATGTTACATTATAATCGCCGCTTTCAGCATAATTGTGCTCTGGCTCAAAGTCAGTGCTGGTTTGACCATCGCCAAAGTCCCAACTGTAAGATTCAGCACCGATAGAATTATTCACTGTTGAAATTGATTCATCATCTGAAGTAATTTCAAAATCTGATACTGGCATATCTTGTACTACAATAATATCTGTAAACTCAAAAGATGAGCTTCCATCAGAATTGGTAACCTCTGCTGAAATTGTATAAATTCCAGGTTGACTGTAATTTACTGTAGGATTTTGCTCTGTAGAAGTTGCTGGAGTACCTCCTGGCATTTCCCACATCCAAGAGATTGGCTCGTTTGTCGTTTGATCCATAATTTCAACTTCTAATGGCGCACATCCAGACATTGTTGAGAATAATGCATTTATAATAGGAAGTGAGTAATCAAAAATCACCGTTTGATCATATTCTGAAGAACCACATTCATTTGTTACAATTAAGCTTACAATATAAGTTCCAGAAACATCATAGTTGTGCGAAGGATTTTCTAAGTTGCTAGTATTACCATCGCCAAAATCCCAACTGTAGTTCGTTCCATTTGTTGAAGAATTGCTAAAATTTGTTGTCTGCCCATTTGCAGTTGAACTAAAGTTTGCAGTTGGTACATCTTGAACAGTAATGATTCCAAATTCAGCAGATAAATCTGTTCCGAATTGGTTTGACACCTCAAGTATAACATCATAGATTCCTATTGTATTATAAGAAACAGATGGATTTTCTTCAGTGGAACTTACCGGTGTTCCTCCAGGAAATTGCCATGAATAACTTGTGGCATTTACGGAAGTGCTAGAAAACTCAACAACCTGTGGAGCACAATCAGACATCAAGGTATTAATACTTGAGAAAGAACTAGTTGGGTAAGCATCAACTTCAATTACAAAGTCAACTTCATCAATACCACAGTCGCCTGTAACCTTAAGTGTTACTGTATATGTTCCATTCGTTTCTAGAATATGGACTATGCTATTGCCATTAAATGTTGAGCCATCGCTTATCGTCCACTCAGCTGTAGAACCTGGAGTTGTATTAGTCAAATCAAGTCTATTGCCATCAACATTGGAAGTATACGAAGCAGATGGTGGTCCAGATATCTGTACAAAATCACTTCTTATCTGTTCATTTGACCCTTCTGCATTTCCCGCAATTAGAGTGACATCAAATGTGCCTGGTGTCGAGTAGCTAACTGTTGGATTCTGCATATTAGAAGTAGATGGACTACCTCCTGGGAAGGACCAGTTCCATGATGTTGGATTACCTGATGATATATCTATAAAATCGATGGTATGTGTTGCACATCCTGATGGCTGTTGTGAGGTACTAAATTGAGCACCAGGCGCTAAGTTCACAGTAATAGTCTGTGTCACAGTTGTTGACCCACACGCATTAGATGCTGTACAACTCACATTATAACTACCAACGGTACCGTAATTATGTGTTGGTGAAGCATCCGTAGAGCTATTGCCGTCTCCAAAATTCCAAGAATAAGTTGTAGGATTCAGGGATGTGTTGGTGAAGATCACAGTTGTATTTGCTGCAGCATATGAAAATGATGCAGTTGGGGCAGGTGTTATATTTACGTATGATAATTCTGTTGTGGTGCTTTCACCGGATGGATTTGTAACTCTTAAAGTTGCATCATAGACTCCAGGAGTACTATAAATCACAACCGGATTGATATCTGTAGAACTTGATGGCGTACCTCCGGGGAAAGTCCAATTATATTCTACAATATTTCCAGTACTTATATCATTAAACTGCACTGTGGAATTTGCACAACCCGTAGGAGTCGTTGATGAGAACAATGCATTTGGCTGATCATACACAGCTATTGTTTGCTCAGAAACATTAGAACCACAATCATTGGAAGAGTTAAGAATTACTGTATAAAACCCTGATGCTGCATAGTTATGCACTGGATTCTCATCTGTAGAACTTGATCCATCACCAAAATTCCAAGAATAACTTGTAGCATTATTCGATGTATTAGAAAATGATACGTTCGTATTAACCGCACTGTAAGTAAAGGCGGATGTTGAAGCATCCAAAATAGTTACATAAGATATTTCTGTTATAATATCTCCTCCTTCTGGATTAAAAACTTCTAATGTTACATCATATTCTCCAGGTGTATCATAAACTACGATAGGATTTTCATCGGTAGAATTACTTGGTGATCCCCCGGGAAATGACCAATACCGATCTTCTATATTTCCATAACTTATATCATTGAACTGAAATTCACTATTAACACAAGCAGTTTCAGTTAAAGAAGAAAACAAAGCACTTGGCTCATCATAGACTTCTATCTCTTCTTCTATAACTTCAAAACCACAATCATTCTCTATATCAAGTTCTATTACATAAGTTCCAGGAGCATCATAAAAATGGCCTGGTTCTTCTTCTGTGGAATATTCGCCATCACCAAATTCCCATATATAATCTAAATCGTTACCTGTACTTTGGTTATCAAGAATAAGCTCTAGCTCATCTAATTCGTAATCAAAGGCTGCTATAGGTGTTTCTGATATTTCTATTAAGTCTTCTTCAAATTGTGTGTCGGATCCAAGATTATTGGAAACCTCCAAAGTCACACTGTAAATACCTGGGACATCATAATAGACAATAGGATCTTCATCAGTGGAAGTTTCTGGAAAGCCTCCTTCAAATGTCCAAAACCAATCTGTAGCATCATCCGAGTCCGCAAAAAATTCAACTTCACCTGGGGTACACTCGGATAAAACATCATAGTCAAAATCCGCGATTGGTGCAAAACCACCTGTTCCACATGATGTAAAACAAGGAGCATTCATGAAAAAATTGAGTATGTCATCTTCAGAATTTTGTGTCCAAACAGTAGATCCACTTACACTTGGAGACATGATAAATCCTCCACCTCCATCGTGAACAGCATCAAAATTATGACCAAGCTCATGCGATTGCAAAACTCTTAGAACTTGAGCACCGTTGATGTCTTGACATACATTATATCCAAAATTTGTACAAGCTGTTCCAAGCCAAGCTAAGCCTATAGTGGAACCATCAAGATTTCTATCAGTCCATAATGTTGCAACTTCATGACTTCCTAAATTATTTGGAGCCCACGCAGCAAAATCATCTAATAGATCATCTGCACTTGTAGATGATGTCCAAGGGTCGCAAGTACTGCAATCCGAGATAAATATATCATTTAAGTCGTAAATTATTTCGTCAGCAAATTCATCATCGTAACTAGTTTCAACATCATTAAGAACACCGACAATCTGATCTTCTGCTCCTGAGGTACCTCCGTAGGCATCAAACATTAACCAATCAGCTGCCAATGAAATCAAAACCTCATAGCAATCACCAACTGATCTGTTTAAGTTATTGTTTACGTTATCTTGAATTTGATTTTTCAATTTATCTCTGCTGGTATTACCACAAGTTCTGTGTTCTTTATCTTTGTAATCAGCACTATAATATGTCACCATCAAATCTGAACCAGCAGATTTATCATCATATCTAGCTGGTTGGATATTAAGGGTCTTGCCACCATGTTTGATAAACCCATAAACAAATCCTTTATTTATCGTTAATCTAACTTCCGAGGAAGCATCTCCTTTTATATTACCTTTTAATGCTAGAGGTCGGGTGCCTTCATGCTTGGATCCACTGGCCAATGTGACTTTATAATCAGAGGAAAAAAGTCTACTATCCCACAATTCGAGGTCATATTTGGAGTCACCTATTGGTAATGAGATGTTATGAAAAGTATTCTTTTCTTCCAACTGAGCATACAATACCTCAGTATCAACAGATATCAGTTCGTATTTAGAATAGTTATTATTGAGAGATTCGATTAATTTGTCTTGACCTTGTAATGTCGAAAATCCCCAAAAACAAAGGAGGATTATAGCGTAAACGTTCTTTTTCATATAATTTGATTAGCCTAACTTGATATTACTTATTTATGATATTTGTAAAGATAATTAGATTAAGGCGTACTAAAAATAAATATCGGTGCGATCATGACATTAATTTGGTTTATAATTAATGCCGCAAAGTTAAACACAAAAAAAAGGCGAATTGTTCATATAAAGTCCAAGCATTTAAACATTAAATTTATTTATATATAAGCTATTTATATATAGATAAATTTGTGGATTACCGACATTGTTGAGGCTAGAATTATAAGAGGTTTTGGGATTTATGATGTAATATAAATATTTGCGTAAGCATTATGCACATTTGCGCAAGCGTGTAAATCTATATTTGCGCAAGCGATAAACCAGATCAATTTATCAAATGACTTTCTCGCTCTTTGAAATTTATTTTAAGATTCTCTATATTAAGGTACCATTCTGTCAATGTTGGAGGGATCATGTATTTGTCGATCTATGTAGGCATTATATGCTCAATATTATCAACATATCGATCAACGATACGATTGAAGTTTTCGGAAGTAATAAGACCTGAATTAATTATTTCTTGATATCTCAGATCATACGCTTGCTTAAAATTTTCTTGTGCATAAAGTAGGTTGAATAATTCTGCAAAGGGACTCTTTATCTTGTGGTTAATGATCATGTCATGAGAATTAGAAATGATTCTTGTTGCCGCCTGGCCAAGATCATATAATACAAATCGGATAGGTCCATCATTGATTGCATAGAATCGAACATTACTGCAAGGCCAATCTCTGTTGCCTACATAAAATTCGAAAATCATATAATCCATAAAGTTATCTACGTCTATCTCATTGAGTAAGTATTCATAATCTCCATTTTCTATTGCGGAAACGAAAGTATCTATTCTCTCAAAGTCTCCATTTATTTTTCAAGCTCGTTCTGCATTTCCGCAAGAATGATATCATCTTTTTTGACACCATAGAGCCTTGATACACCATTGGCATTAGACTCTGTTCTTAAGTTCATCAAAGCTAAAAAGCGTGGATTCACAAAGACAATGACTTGTTCGGAATACATAGGATCAATATCCAACCCTGCTCCGATTGCTAATCTGGTATAGCTCATGTCTTAGACCATAGTTAAGTTGAAATCGTTTCCGGAATTTCTCAACCTAAACGCTTTGATGTGATCAAAAGAATGAAAAGGCAAACAATCAGGATCAATAAGTTCTCGCCCTTAATTATGATAGGCATCCTTAAACTTTACGCTCATAGGCTTCATGTCAAATACACTACTATTTACACATTTCAATTCAAGCTCAATAGCTTGGCCTTCAATAAGCGTATTTCCAGAAATATACACATTGAGAAAGGCATCCACTCCTGTCTCTCTTGTCCGGTCTGAATACATAATATCAAATTCTGTTTGATCAACAATCAGCTCGACTATTTTTAATGGAGTCTTTATATTTTCAGTTGATAAGTATCGATAATCCTGAGTTTCTATATTTATATCATCATCGAAACTTGTACAGCTAAAGCCAAACACTACTAATGATAGTATCAAGCTGATTTTTATTGGTATGTATAATTTTCCAATCATATTGATTAAGGCTCTAGCTGATAGATAGCGCCTTAATAAATACCGTTTCTAGGACTGATGATTGTGAATGCACCAGGAATATGATTAGCCAACCAATTAGTATAAAAAGAAAAGCAAATTTTACTCTTACAATTATATACGAGCTTAGATAAAAAATCATACCTAAGATTATACTCTATATCTTCATGGAAATCATCAAAATCACGATTGTATTTTATGCTCATTCCTAAGATGAATTTCCACTTTTAATTTAATATATAACCTGAGTAGAAAGGGACTTGTCCTCTAAGGTTACTTGCTGCAAAACTTAATGTACTGATACTTTTTTCTCTATTATACTTACCGTAAATTCCTGATTCTATATAATATTTCTTCAAGAATACTTGCGCAAAATTTACTCCAAAACGTGCACCGAGATGTCTAGGATTTTCAACTTGCTTATTATTAAGCATTAGATTTTGTTACCAAGCGTGTCCTAAATTTACTTCAGCTTGAAGTAAGCTCTGAGCACTTGTCGAATGGGTAAAAAATGCAGCTATGAAAACAAGCAAAGTTTTTACTGATTCTATTCTTTTAATTGGTTCCCCAAGGCATTGTCTAATTGAAATTGTTTATTCAATGAAATGGTATTTTATCGCAGAAAAATGCTTACCATCATCAGGGCAAAATTATGTAATAATACTGACTACAAAAGTCGTGGTTGATGTAAAACTGTAGAATGGGTTGTGGGGATTTTGGGGATTGTTTGGATTTTTGGGATTGGTGGGATTTTGAATCGCGGGTTACACGGATTTTTATGGATGAATGGATTTATGACACGGATTCTATGCACCTAAGTCTTGTCTTTCAGATGATGGAGTATTGGGTGATATAGATAAAGTGGATTTTTTGGATTGGCTGGATTATGAATCGTGGACTTGCCCGGCGCAGTCTTATTTATCTGACGCAGGAGGGTTCACGGATTTTTGTGGCTGAATGGGGTTTGTTACGCGGATTCTATGCACCTAAGCACGGCCTTTCAGATGTAGGAGTTTGCGTTTTCTGGATTGGCTAGATTCGTTGGATAATAATAAGTAAGCCGATTTCTGAAGCAATTATTATTGGTGAGGCAAATCGTATCTACAGCCTCACAGCCTTCGCAGCCTGCCTAACCCACCAAGCGTGTCTTACTTTTAATAAGAAGGAATCCAATCTACGAAAGTCTACCCTATATATCAGATCATCAATCTGCAGGCTGCCTCTACCCTTTCTTCTAGATTATTTTCTTATCTTAGAAACAACAACTATTCAGGACCACTGACATTATCTCAATGGTGCTTTACATTATAATTAATCTATTAAATCTCACAGAACAAGAATTAGTTTTCTTATAAGATTTAAGAAAAAAATTGCGAAAGCGCCGATTATCGCTTTCGTTGGTTCTTCAGAGACGTAAAAACATACTTGAAGGCAACTTATCAAATTTAAAAAATGTTTAAATCAGAAAAAGAGGAACTAGAATTTTATAGAAAGATTCACAAGAATATGAATGCCGTCATATATGTTCTTAATCTTAGCCCTTACAAAATAGATTGGATAACAGACAACGCAATGGTCAACAATGTGCTTGGATTAAGTTCACTACAGGTCATTGAGAAAGGAGAACACATAGTTGCCAAATTACTCTCAAATACAGACTACCAAGAATCTGTAGAAATAGCGGTAGAAAAATTTAATCACAATCCAAAAATTGAGTGGGCAGGAGTATATAGAGTTAAGCATACCAACGACACCCACAAATGGATAATTTATTCAACCTCAACCCTAGAGCAAGATGCAACTGGAATTCCAACCAAAGCAGTGTGTGTTGCATTTGACCCTAACCATCTTTTAAATACTCCTAAAACCTTGGATGATTTTCTAAAACATATAAAATCAATAAGGTACAGACACATTAAAGAAAAACTAACAGGACGGCAGCATTCAATCATAAAGCTTATAATTCAAGATAAAACAGAGAGGGAAATATCGAAAATATTAAATCTATCAGTCTATACAATTCAAGATCACAAAAAAGCTATTTACAAAAAACTAAATTGTAAGTCCACTAAAGAATTGTACGCTTTATCGAAAGAGTTTTTGTTAGGATAAGCACCACTTCGCACAATGGTATTCTGTGTTGATATTGATTTCCATATACTATTTGAGTAGTATTTTTAAAAACTCAAACCTTATCACTTTATGCTATTTACTTTGTTCATGTTTTTTTGCAAAAATCTGGTATCGAAGTTGAACACTTTAATATGAAAACGCCTTTGTCTTTAAATGGATATTACCTGAACTTATACAACAATAACAACAAAATGTAATGGTAATTTTAAGAGACAAGACCGCAAGGAGCCATTTCCTAAATGATATTGATTAAGTCCGATAAGAATTCATGTACAATGCCTAAGGGTTTTCACTAGTAGAAAAACACTAAGACACCCCTTCCTCAAGGGGGTTATATTACATTTTCTTTTTTCTAGATTTAAGCAAGTGATTAAATGTTGAATGCACCTCTATTTTATGTTGAGAAGTTACATTCTAAAATAACTATTTATAGCTAAAAAAAATTGAAAAATGAAACACCCCAATCTATTATCATGCTCTGCAAAATACTTAATTCCAACATTACTGCTTTTATTATTTACAAGTCATACCTATGCACAAATTGGCATCCAAAACCAAAGCTCTTTTGGTGGGTCACGATATGATACTGCAGAATCATTCGTAGAAACAGAAGACGGCAATTTTATAATCTTGTCCTTAAGTCTATCGTCTGATATAGATTTCCCAAATGACCATGAACGCTCTAGCACTTGGGTAATGAAGGTCGATCCACAAGGCAATGAGATCTGGAAAAAGAACTTTAGCACTGATGACATTTGCTTGGCTAGTTTTATAAAAAAAGCAATTTCTGGCGGTTATATAATTGGCATGACAGCTAGAGGCTCTAATCCCCTAAAGCAGGGACAAGGACAAGGATGGATCATCAAAATAGATGAAAATGGAAATATATTGTGGGAAAAATCGGTAGGGGGAACTGAATGGACTGACGGTGCTGATGATGCAGTAATACTTGCAGATGGATCCATTGTTATTGTAGGTGATTATGATGGCGATAATCTCGATGATGATGTATTAAATTTCGGTGGGGTAAATCCGGTAATTACTAAACTTAATAGCGACGGTAATAAACTGTGGGAAAAAATACATTTCTTAGATTCATTTAACACGATAAGACCCCAAAGCATTATTCATACGCCTTCAGATGATGGCTTTCTAATAACGGGGTCTTGGTCCACCTATGATAGAATATCTAATACACAAGTGTTTCTAACTGCTAAAGGCTGGTTTCTAAAATTAGATAGTCAAGGCAATATTTTATGGGAGACAATTATTGGAGATGATCACGAAATGTCATTTAACGATCTTCTACTTCTTGATGATGGTAGTTATTTAGGCGCAGGATGGATAGATCTTTCAGAAACAGACGAAGAAACTGGAGATGGTCAAGGTCATTATGAAATGCTTGTAGTAAATATAAGTGCCCAAGGTAATGTACTCTGGCAACAACAATTTGGCGACAAAAATGAAAAAAAGGAAGTTGCAATAAATATATTTCAGCTTGAACCCAATTCATTTTACTTAAACTCCATAACAAATGCTGCTTTTGACTTAGAAAACCCAGAAGAGGGAGCAGGAGATATCTCTAGCGCTTTAGGAGCTCGGGATATATGGATCTCTAACCATGATCTGTCTGGTAATATGCTCTGGAATAAAACTTTAGGAGGAACAGGATCCGACCAATTGAATGACATCATTCCTACAAATGATGGTTTTATAGCTGTTGGTGAAAGTAGATCTTCCGATATAAATATCGAGCATACAAACTATGGGAATTATGATGCCCTGTTTATAGAATGTATTTTCACAAATGATGCGGATAACGATGGCTTCTATGCTGAAAATGATTGTGATGATAATAACCCTAATATCAACCCTCACCAAACAGAAATTACATACAATGGATTAGATGATGATTGCAACAGCTCTACTCTTGATGATGACTTTGACCAAGATGGATTTTTATTGGCAGATGATTGTGATGACAACAATGCAGCCATTAATCCCAATGCCTCGGATATTCCTGACAATGGCATTGATGAAAATTGTGACGGCGT
>ENA-ORXT01000626-ORXT01000626.1-marine-metagenome-genome-assembly--contig:-NODE-626-length-54303-cov-7.301018_pt1 | contig 54303 bp, 37 predicted proteins | sample MGYA00237868_ERZ511482 | MGnify/ENA metagenome assembly ERZ511482 | reverse complement strand
CAAGCGTAATTTATTTTCTGCTTTTTTTATTAAAGAACATGATTTATGGGGGCCATGAGATTGATCTTCTACTAGTTTCTCCTTGTCAAGTATTCGGGCCATGAGATGTGGGTTTTATAGCCTCTCCTTTCCAAGGAGAGGAACTTGAGATGTGGTCATCGACTTTCACTCAATTCCACTAGTTTCGGCAATCGTAGTCAGGGTTTCCCGTTTTACGGGGAAAGGCAAAGGCGTTTTCTATCCTCTCCTAACATCGTTGGTTTCCATGGAGAGAAACTTACTATCTGGTATCCACTAAAACTCGCTTCTACTATCCGCAGCAATCAAAGCAGCGAATTACCATTATAAGCAGTAGCCAATAACTCGGTACAAGCTCAAATCCAACAATCCTATGTTCGTGCGTTATTCCTAGTGCAGACAGAAGGGCCTGCAAATGCTAAATTAGCCACAATCAAGCATTAATCACCTCAAAAACAATAACTTACAAATATATTTTAATCATAATATGTTTTGGTTTTCTCCTCTTATTTTCTCAATTTTATGTATTCGACTACGATTTTAAAATTTTGAAAACTAAAACGTTATTAAAATGAATAACACAAACATTGAAATAAACACAAAGAAGTTATTGATCTCAGTAGAACTGGTGACTACACTTGCTAATCCACTAAGCAAAAGAATACTCGAGACGATAAGTGAGTACGGAAGAATATCAGAAAGTGATATCGTGTTTGAGCTGGGTGAAAAACCTTCTGCGGTTAGCGATCAACTCATTAAACTTAGAAAAACGGATCTCTTGGAAATCAATAGAGAAGGCGATAATACTTTCTTCAATATCCAGCTGAGTAAAGTACAAAGAGTGAGTAATGCTATAAATAAAATGATTGAAGTGAATAAGCATTTGATCAAGTAAGAAAAGAATTTCTTGAAATCAACTATCCTCGTTGCACGCTTAGAGGTATTTCGCTGATTTCATTTTGGCTTAAAAGCCAAAACCCGAAATTCTCTTTTTAGATTACCGCATTCTCGAGAATAAAAATTTCAACGGACTCCGATGTAAGTATCGAAAAACACTTTAAATTAAATTTAGAAATATCAAAAATGCCTTTATCTGTGATGCAGATAAGGGCATTTCTTTTTGAGTATTAATGTGCTTCTGCTATTAATTCCTGTTGCCGATTTGGTTTCACTACGCAGAGGACTGTGCTCATCCCTATCGCTTTTATAGCCGGGACTTTCATTCCTTTCTCATCAGTATGAATGATCTTATTAACCGTCCATTTATACTTATCGATCGGTATTTCTAGGTCATCTATTTTCTTTATCAGCCCTTTTTGAGATCTTATCCAACTCATTTTTTCATCGTCAGATGTTACGGAAGGCCTGTCTTCCTTCTGCTCATAGATGACTGTCCAGCTCACCGGGATATTAAAACTATTAACAAAAGAAGCGGTATCGTTTTCTGCTTCATCACGCGAAAAAGCATCCTGCCAATCCATATCAGTCTCAGGGAACTGATTATTTAGTTTTTGCTGTATCAAGCTCTCGCTAGGTCTATATCCCCTCTTAAAAAAATATGGCCAGTAACTTGCCGACAACTTTATGGGTGTATCTGTACCAGCGACCTTTCTGAATATCACAAAATCTTCTGAGGCCTTTACTCTGGGTCTCAAGCCATCACTATCCGTAAATATCTTGTCGAGTGCAATATTCATAATGGGATTTCTACCTATCCCGCAGCCCCATAGATTGATCTCCGTCTTACGATCTATTACTCCTGTCTTGAGCAACGGCAATTCGTTCTTCAGTTTGGCTTTTAAGAGATCTTTAGGGTACGACCTTTCTCCACCATCCAATATCTTGGCAGATAATCCACTCCATACATTTCCATGCGTTACTAATTCTATTCGGGCTAGTTTTTGCTCAGAACTATTCAAGTGGTCTATCAGTCCTTCTATAGATCTGATGTGAACGACCATCTTATCTGTCCTCTCTAAATTGTCCATCAGAAAATATTCCTTGGCAAGCGTATAAAAGGTTTGATCATGATGATCCTCACCTAAGATATAAGTAACAGTACTCCCCTTTTGCTCAGGAAGTACCTTACTCATATCAGATGAACTACAAACTAAACCAACTACTATGAAGTATATGATCAATGGAGAGATACTGAATAAGAATCCGCTATATCCATTTTCGATCTTACTTTTTCTTATTAAAGCCATAGTAGTTCTATTTTAATAGTTTGGCCTTCTTGCAATTCATTTTTGAGTTGTGTCATATTTTTTGATAATATGATCTTCATCTCTTTAGAAAGTACTGATCGTGCATCGCTGATGATCAATCTTCCTCGCACCAATGTAATGCTCAGTCTGTTAGCATGCAGCAAATTCCTAGCTTCTTCATCGGTATATTTTAATGCTTCTTCTATCAACTTAGTAATCTCAACAGACTGTACCTTTTCGGTCGGTTCTACTACTCGGACAAACAAGAAAGCTTCGTCCAGTTCTGTTTCAGCACCTACAACATTTGCAGACCCCATCTCGAATCCGATCGCATAATTTGATACACCTTGGGGAATTGGTAGTGCTTGTCTTACCTTCTTTGTATTATTACCATTAGCCAGTACAGGGACTTCTTCGATAGCCAAGAAAGATGTAAAACTTGTTAGCAGATTATACTTCAATCCAAGGTTAATTATCTGCTTTTTCTCTGCTTCATTATTATCTACCGATTGAAAATCACTTAGGTATCTGATCTTCTCTCTTGCCCACAAATATCTTAAAGCTGCATTTCTTTCATTGGGTTTTTGATCTGCCAAGGATAAGGTTTTCTCATACTCTCCATTTCCTTGTGAGCCCGTAATCGTAAGATTTCCTTTTGGTTCACCTCTATACTTTCCAAAAATATAGATAGGTCGTTCTGCCATTAGGTCTGGGATATGCTTAGGTGTTACGTCGTAGACTTCCATTCCTTCTATCTCAACTTTGATATTGGTAAGTATTGGTGTTTCGATATACTTCTTAAATTTATCAGCTGTAGCTTTAGCATAATCTGGGCTTGTGATCACAAAGGGTTCGCCGCGACCTACGTGCGCTATCCCATCTATGATATATCGATTGACGCCACTTCCTATCCCAAACGCAAAGAAATTAGCATTACCAAGATTATCTTCTATATATGAAAATGCTTCTCGCTCTACACTCACATACCCATCCGAGACGATGACGAATGAGCGTGATGTGTTTACCCCTTTGGGTACACTCATTGCCTTCTTTATCGCCCTAAGCATATTAGTCCCTCCCCCGCCTCGCTGCTGGTTTACGAAACTTGTAGCCTGTATAATATTCGCTGCATTAACTGGCTCAGAACTAGGAAACATCATCTGAGAATTACTTTCAAACAATAGAACATTAAAACTATCCTCTGGTCTTAGCTGACCCAACAGATTACGCATTAGCTCTTTGGATACTTCCAATGGAAAGCCATGCATCGACCCTGATACATCTACTATGAAAATATACTCACGCGGCACTATCTCTTGCTGATCGACCTTCTGAGGAGGTTCTATTATCGAGAGAAAAAATTGCTCATCTCCGTGATCATAGAAACTAGTACCAGTACTAATTTCACTATCAGCTACAGTGTACTGAAAAATAAAATCACGATTACCACCATCTCGCTCTGAAGCGTCTAGAGTCATTACCAAATTTTTCTTTGCAGAAAATTTAGTGTCTACTTTATGAGAAATAGAACCAGCCTTTTGAATATGAATGGGAGAATTCAAATTGACCTTCATATCAAAGTCGTAGGGTGTACGCTCCCCCTTTTTTAAATATGGATTTGCTGCAAAAGTATTTTGTGCCTTAGATTCACCAGTATACCTTGGACCTACTACCGTCGGATAGACAAATGTATACTCGCCACCTTCTGGTATCAAGAACTCGTTATACTTCATTTTAATATCTACCACATCGCCAGGGAGGATATTTGCCACATTCATCTGAAAGACGTTTGGATTTTGCTGCTCTAGCAGGCTTGCTCTTTTCCCTTCTTGTTTCGCAGTTTCGTATTGCTGCCTAGCTTCTTGCTTTTCCTTGATCTGCGCTTTGATGACCCTGTCACCGATCATCATCTCCATACCATACACGGCAGCTCGATTAGAAGCTGGAAATACATATATGGCTTCTATGGGTACTTGACTGTGATTTGTGTACCGCTGGACAACTTCTACATCCGCTATAGGACCAGTTATCGTCGCTTCAATGGCAGTTGACTCCAGTATAAACTCCATGGGTCTATCCTCACCTGATTTGATCAGAAAATATGGGGATTGGGTCTTTGTATCTGATTCTTGACCTAGGATAGGACTCGTGGTTATTAAGAATAATCCTAGGAGGCAATAGATTAAAAATTTCATAGCATTAATTTTTTTTGATGAATACACACCAAAATTGCTATGAAAAACAGGCTATTTACCTTGGATAATACTATTCGTAGCCCATTACCTACTATCCGTTATTATTCTTTACTTATTTGAATTAGATGTAAGAAATGTATCATCACATCATGAAACAAAGCTTGATTAATTTAACTTTGAAGTCATTACTAAAATTGACCAATAGATTATGGGAAACAATATATTAGCTGGTAAAAGAGGGATAATATTCGGTGCCATGGACGAGCAATCCATCGCATGGAAAGTAGCAGAGAAATGTGTAGAAGAAGGCGCTACTATAACACTTACTAATGCTCCAGTTGCGCTGCGATTTGGAACGATAGAAGAGTTAGGCAAAAAACTTAATGCGGAAATTATTCCTGCTGATGCAACCAGTCTAGAAGATCTTGAGAATCTCATCACTAGATCGATGGAAATACTCGGTGGCAAAATAGATTTCATATTGCACTCCATAGGAATGTCACTCAATGTCAGAAAGAACAGAGGTTACACAGACATAAAGTATGAATGGATGCAAAAGACATTTGATATATCTGCTATCTCGTTTCACAAGGTCATGCAGACAGCCTACAATCTAGATGCGGTCAATGATTGGGGATCTATCCTGGCGCTTACTTATATCGCTGCTCAGAGAACTTTTCCTCACTACAACGAAATGGCAGAATCTAAAGCACTCTTGGAATCATATGCAAGGAGTTTTGGATTTCACTATGGAGATGCCAAAAAAGTAAGGGTCAACACGATCTCTCAGTCTCCAACATGGACTACCGCAGGTAGTGGTATCAAAGGGTTTGATCAATTCTTCGGCTATGCTGAGAAGATGTCCCCACTTGGTAATGCTCCAGCAGAAGCTTGTGCAGATTATTGCGTAGCGATGTTTTCGGACTACACTAAGTATGTCACGATGCAAAATCTATATCACGATGGAGGCTTTTCTAATATGGGTATGAATCAAGCAGCTTTAAAGTCTGACACTTCTGAATAGAGCAAATCGTATTTTATTCCGTTATAGTAATATGCAGATTTGGCGTAGCCTTATAACTATTATTTTATGTTGCTGTTGGGTGGGGCAATTATCAGCTCAGATCTCTAGGGACAATAACAATCCACTGCGAGGAAGTCAGCGGGGCCAGGAAAATCCTGCCCTAGCCCAAGATACCATCGAATATGATACTACCATCTATGATCATTTTTCGATGTACGATGTTACTGCCAAAATACCTTTCATAGACACAAGCCTCAACGATTTCCAACTATATGACCCAATCCGGCAGGGACCAATATTTGGAGCAAACCTCGGCAACTTAGGATCATCTGCAAGGCCTCTTCTATACGATGTCCCCTATCAACGTGGGGTCAACTTCGGTTATGACAGTTATAATTACTATCGGATCAAAAGGGAGGATTTTAGGTGGTTTGATGTAAATCGTCCGTTCTCTGATTTTTATTTTAGCCCTATTGATGGGCAGCAAAATTTTATCGTGAAGGCAAAGTTTAGTCGGAGCTTTGCGGATAGCATCAGTTTTAACCTAGACTATCAGCGGTTGACTCAAGAAGGATTTTATACCAATCAGAGTGCCAAGTCCACCTACCTAGCAACTGGTGTAAGAATATTGAGAGACAAGACGGATACCTATATCCTAGGCATTCTCAATGCTAATAACGAGGAGCATAATGGAGGGATAACCACTGATAGTTTATATGGTCAGAGCTTATACAATTTCAGAGAAAGAATTCCTGTCTTCCTCTCCGGCGCAAATACAAGAAATAATAATATAGAGTTATCTGTCAATAATTATTATCATCTCAAAGACTCGCTGACAGACAAGATCAACTTAAGTATTAGACATGAGTTTGCGATAGAAAGTGGAGCGTTTAAATTTTATGATGCGACGTCAGATGATGCAGAACGATATTCCCCATTTGGAATAGATAGTCGGGGAATCAGGAATCGTATTGGATATTTTCATTTAGAAAATGGATTCTACTTAAAATTGGACAGACGCACATTTAATTTTCATGGAGGGATAGTACATGATTTTTATAACATAGATCAAGAACCTAGGAAGTATAAAAGGAATAATCTATTTCTCAAAGGAGATGGAAGTCTGACAATATTAAAAAGCACACAATTAGATATTAAAGCGCATCTAGGCTTAGCGGATAATGCAGGCGACCTATGGTTAGAAGGAAGTGCTAATCTAGATTTGAAGGCCTTAGGCAAATTAAGTGGAGGTGTAAAATTCTATAGATACGAACCGACTATTCTACAACAGCAAGTGTTCTTTAATTCTAGTGAGTTCTGGAATAACAGTTTTCCTAAGCTTAATGGAACTGGATTCTTTGCGCATCTAGAGAACGAAAAAATTGGACTCTCTTTGGATGCCTCTGTTGATGCGATGGATAATGCCATCTTTTTTAATGAAGAAAAATTTCCAGAATTATTAGATGGTGTATTTACTAGCTCACGACTTTTAGTGACTGAGCAATTTGGTCTTGGCCCGCTACATGTATCTAATAGTGTAGGCCTCCAAGGATTCAGCACTAACATCTACAATCTTCCTAATTGGTTATCAGAGCATAATATTTATCTGGAAGGAAGAATATTCAAGCGTAGAATGCTTGCTCGATTTGGGCTTGACCTGAGATTGATAGAGTCTTACAATCCAGCTGCATTTGCTCCAGAGCTTGGTGTATTCTATAGACAATCTGATATTCAGGAGGACCTGTTTAAGATCTTAGACGCTTACATCTCATTTAAGATAGATAGCTTCCGAGTATTTGCGAGGTTTGAAAACCTTAATCAACTAATCAACAAAGTGGACATCAACTACCTCACGCCTACCTACCCACAATTTGATTTCACATTTAGGTTTGGGGCTGCATGGCAGCTCAAGGATTGATTTTAATACTGGGCTAGCTAAAACTATAATTCGTAATTCGGTTCGAGTGTATTTGATTCTTTCTCTGAGTAGAAATTTTCAATTATCCCAGAGATTTCTTTAGGGTCATCGATGATCGGAATCATATCTATATCCTTAGGACTTATGTTGCCTTCCTGCTCAAGCATGACATTCTTTATCCAATCTTTAAGACCAGTCCAGAATTCACTACCTACTAATATCACAGGTACTTCCGTGATCTTCTTGGTCTGCATCAGTGTCAACACCTCGAATAGCTCATCCATAGTACCGTACCCTCCAGGCAATACAACGAATGCCTGTGCATACTTAACGAACATCACTTTACGAACAAAGAAATATCTAAAGTCAAGATTCTTATCTGGATCAATGTAAGGATTATGTGATTGCTCAAACGGCAGATCGATATTAAGTCCTACAGAGATACCATTGTTATCGTGTGCTCCTTTATTCGCCGCTTCCATGATACCTGGGCCACCACCTGAGATTACTCCGAATCCTTCTTCTGTGAGCTGCTTTGCACAATCCACCGCCAGCTTATAATACTTATGATCAGGCTTAGTCCTAGCAGAACCAAATATGGAGATACAAGGCCCTATACGATTTAACCTTTCGAATCCTTCTACAAATTCTGCGATCACCTTGAACATTGTCCATGAATTCTCTCCTTTGATCTTGCTCCACTGCTTCATCATTCTTGTCTCCTTTCCAGTCATTACTTATCCTTTTTTGTATTAAATATTTTTGTTTTTAAGCTGATACGCTTTTGTACTTATCAAATTCCTTAGCTATGAAATTTTGTAAGGTCTTGAGATCTCCGAATTGCTCGAAAATACCCTGGATACTTGATTTGTTTGCACTAGAGGGAACTACATAATCCGTTACCTCTTTTTTAGAGATCGTCTCTTCGCTTAAGATGATAAGACGCTCTACCACATTTCTCAATTCCCTTATATTCCCTGTCCAGTTAAGCCTTTGTAATTCTTTCATCGCACCTGGTGCAAAGGTTTTACTAGCAATACCATACTCCTTACAGATGGTATCATTAAAGTATTCTACGAGCAATGGAATATCATCTATCCTATCATTAAGTGATGGCACATTGATAATGATCACCGCTAATCTATGATAAAGATCTTCTCTGAATTTTCCTTTTGTTATCTCTGCTCGGAGATCTTTATTCGTTGCTGCTACTATCCTTACGTCTACAGATATTTCTTTATCGCCACCTACTCTGGTGATCTTACTTTCTTGCAGTGCGCGGAGTACTTTCGCTTGAGCCGATAAACTCATATCCCCTATCTCATCTAGAAATAAAGTTCCACCATTAGCTTGCTCAAACTTACCCATCCGCTGCTTGATCGCTGAGGTAAATGCCCCTTTCTCATGTCCAAACAATTCACTTTCTATAAGCTCTGATGGGATAGCCGCACAGTTGACCTCGATGATCGGGCCTTTATTCCTATTACTCTTGGTATGTACCCACCTTGCTACTAACTCTTTACCAGTACCGTTCTTTCCATTGACTAGTATTCTAGCTTCTGTTGGTGCTACTCTGTCTATCGTGTTTTTTATAAATGAGATGGCCTCTGATGTACCTACTATTTCTTGGGTTTTCGATTTTTTGACACGTTTCTGGAGTACTTTCTTTTCGACGATCAGAAGGGATTTATCTAATGCGTTGCGAAGAGTGATTAGTAGCCTGTTAAGATCTGGTGGCTTTTGGATATAGTCAAATGCTCCTTTCTTAACTGCTTCTACAGCAGTATCAATATTACCATGACCGGAGATCATGATAACCGGTAGATCTGGCGCTATGGTCTGTACCTTCTCGATAGCTTCCATGCCATCCATTTTCGGCATCTTGATATCCATGATGACTACATCGTACTGGTTTTGCTTGATCTTAACTATGCAGTCTAAGCCATCAAAAGCTTCATCAACAATATATTTTTCAAACTCTAGGATATCTCGAAGTGTCCTCCTGATACTTTTATCATCATCTACAACCAATACTCTAGGATTACTCATTTGATATTCTGCGTTTTATGTATTAAAAAATATATTAATGTATAAGACACAAAAATACATTATAATTTTTCATAATAGGTAATATATTGATTAATAATAAATTACAAATTATAAATAATCGTAATGTGTTAGTTTAATTGAGAGACCGCAAGCCAAGCCATAAGGCCTGCTCCCACTTCTAGAGCACTTTCATCTATATTGAATGTGGAGGTATGTACTGGTGAGGTAATTTTTTTATCTGAGTTGCCGGTACCTAATCGATAAAAGGTAGCAGGTATGATATGAGAATAAAAAGCAAAGTCCTCTGACGTCATTCTCGCTGGTAAGTCGACGACGTTAGCTTTACCTAGATACTCTATTGATCTTTCTTTGAGCTGTTGCGTTAAGTCGGCATCATTGAGAAGATGTGGGTATCCATTTGCAATATTAAAATCACAAGTGCCTCCCATACTCTTTGCCATTTGTTCCGCAAGCTTTTTCATCAGCTTATGCGCTCGCTTTCGCCACTTCTCATCAAAAGTTCTGAAAGTCCCTTCTAATTTTACAACATCTGGAATAATATTAGTCGCTCCTCCCTGAGAATTTATCTTCCCGAATGACAGTACCGTAGGAATGCTTGGTGGTGCTTTACGACTCACGATCTGCTGGAGACTTACTATCAGATTAGAAGCTATCAGTATCGGGTCCACGACTTTCTCTGGTAGTGCAGCATGACCACCCTTCCCTGTCACGGTGACATATATCTCGTCTGCTGATGCCATATACATACCCGGTCTAAAGCCTACCTTACCCGCTCGTAGTGGAGGGTGTACGTGCTGGCCTATGATGGTCTTGGGCTGTGGATTCTTGAGTACACCTTCCTTGATAAGTAGCGATGCTCCACCTGGTAGCAGTTCTTCTCCTGGTTGGAAAATACACCGTACCGTTCCACTAAACTCAGATCTGAGTTCATGTAGGATCCTGATACATCCGAGTAGAGAAGCAGTATGCACATCGTGTCCACAGGCATGCATGATACCTTCGTTCTTGGACTTATACTTTACCGTATTTGTTTCTTGTATAGGGAGTGCATCGATATCTGCTCGTAAGGCTATAGTCTTTGAAGATGGATCCTTCCCCTTTATCGTCACTACGATTCCTGTCTTAGCATATCCACCTTTGTAAGGTATTTTATATTTCTTAAGAACCTTCTCAATCCTTTTACTGGTCTCAAATTCTTTAAAAGATAACTCAGGATACTGATGTAGCTCTCTTCTTATTTCTATTATATCCTTACTGTATTTTTTAGCGAGTCCTTTTATTCTTTCTTTTACATTCATAAGTAGATATTAGAAAATTGTATCAAACAAAATTACAATATCTCTCCATGGCGTATAATAGAGTGCATAACTCGTATTCTGTTCGTGGACATTGCTTACAATTGTTCTCCGATTTGATATTTCTATACACCCTTTTTTTAACTCTGGGAGGGATAATAGTTTTGTATCTGAGCGATCATATCCCACTGTTGTCATTTGGCCTAGTAGGAGTCTAACCAATCGCGATAAGCTGAAGTGATTTCTAAAACTACCACTGATAAAGAGTAGCGGGAAAAACAACAATAAGAAAACACTCACGATAATATCTAGTATACGTTTATAGTATAAATTTAGCTCATCAGCTAAGCGATACTTGATATCGATACCATATACTTCGCCGATCAGATTACTTCTATTGCTACCTATGATGTTGATACTTTTATCTCCGATCAATTTATAGTTAAGCCCTTTGATCTTCTTAGACATGATGTCAAGTGTTTTTTCGATCGAGATATCCTTTAGACAAAAAACAATTTCATTAAGCTGGCTAAATTCTTTTTGAGCTATCAGATATTCATAGCTAAAATCTGATGCGTCAAGCCGCATGACATAAGTTGTATGCCCTATAGCACTATGGATAATTGATCTCGCTCTATTTGCTTCTTTCTCACTACCTACAATTCCTATTCGCTTTGTAGCAGATCTACTATTTTTTTTAATAAGCCTATACACGTATCTGATCAGATTCCCCGATACCAAAACCCACAAAGCACCTATAAGAACAATAGCCCTAGAAGTCCTCATAGACTCTGGCATAAGGCCATATACCATCAAAATGACAACTAGACCTATGACGGTAGCAATAGAAAAGACTTTATGTTTATCATACTGTAAGTACACCCTGGACACTAGAAGCACTATCAACCAGATACCTACGTATAAAATATTATTGACTGTGAAATTTGTCTGATCGTAATAGTGAGGATCCTCAAAGTAATAGGTTGCCCATAAATGTTTGATCACGATAAAACCTAGACCAAATATCACAGCGTCCAATAGCACCGGAAAAGCTAAACCTATCATCCGCTTAGAGCCACTACTAAATCGCCTCAACGCAATGGCGATACTTATAAAAAGCAAGATGAAGCTACTTGAGCTGTAATGTTTTTTTGCAAAGATCGACATGGCGCCATAGAAAGTATTTACATACGCAAGGCTTGACTTCTGAGTGCTCTGACCTTTATAATGTATAATACTGTTAGTCCCTAAATACCAAATCTTATAACCCGCTTTTTTTATCCTGAAAGAAAGATCTATATCCTCACCGTACATAAAATAATCCTCATCCAACATACCTACTTCGATAGCTACTTTATGTGGCATAAACATAAATGCACCACACAACACTTCTACTTCGGCATCCGATTCTTCATTGATATTACCCAGATTATATTCACTAAAAAAACTTGATCTTGGAAATATTTTAGAGACGCCGCTCAGCTTCCAGAAAGAATTTAATGGCGTCGGAATTGCTCGTTTTGATTCTGGCAGGTATGCTCCTAACCCATCAACCATCCTGACACCTATCGCTCCTATATTGGCATCTGATTCTGCTTTGTCCTTGCATCTTGATAGTGTATCTTCTTGTACGACCGTATCAGGGTTGAGTAGCAAGATATACTTACCACTTGCTGCTTTTATGCCTTGATTGTTTGCTTTGGCAAAACCAACATTCTCTTGATTGGGAATAAACTTGATCGGGAAAGAAAATTTTGACTTTATGTACTCGATCGAGTTATCTATAGAATTATTATCTACTACTATAATTTCTATAGCATGATCACCTCTAGCCTTTAACACTGCATTGATAGCTTGTTCTAAGAACAACCTAACATTATAGTTCACAATAATTATACTGATATCAACCATGAAGGCTTAGCAAAGCGATTTATTCAGCTAAGCTATGAGAATATGGGACTCTTGCCAAAATAGATCTACCTAATGTAAGCTCATCTGTGTATTCTAAGTCACCACCAAAAGCTACACCTCTAGACAACATACTTATTTTTACGGGTGTTTCCTTGAGCCTCTTCGAGATATAAAAAATAGTCGTATCGCCTTCAATTGTAGGGCTAATTCCCATAATTATCTCCTCGACACCATTAGTTCGAATTCTTTCGATCAACTCCTCTATCCGTAATTGGTCGGCATCTATACCCTCCAGTGGAGAGATCACACCACCTAATACGTGGTAAAGACCGTCATAATGTGAGGTTTCTTCTATAGCCATCACATCTCTTATCGATTCTACTACACAAATTGTTTTCTTGTTGCGTCTCGCATCAGTACATATTGCGCAGACCTCGTGGTCTGATAAATTGTAGCACTGCGAGCACTGTTTAAGATCATCCTTCAGATGTCGGAGCGAATTGATAATATCCTCAACCTGATCACCCTCTTTTACTAAATGAAGCACCAATCTAAGTGCAGATTTTTTGCCTACACTAGGGAGCTGCGAAAGCGCATGGACAGCATCCTCAATAATCTTTGAAGAATATTTCATTAATGTAAAAATATAATTTGATCATCAATCTCTCTAAATATCTGTCTATAATTTTAGAAATCATTTGGTTATGAATATTGTAATTTAATATATGAATGGTGTATTGTTTTATTTGTCAGAAGCGACTTTTAATTTGATTATGGTTAAATTTGCAGTTGATAAAAATCAATAAAATGGCTGAGATAATCAGGATGCCCCGTATGAGTGATACGATGGAAGAAGGTAACATCGTAGGATGGTTAAAGAAGGTAGGAGACCCTGTAGAGCCAGGAGATGTACTCGCAGAAGTGGAGACGGATAAGGCTACCATGGAGTTAGAGAGCTATCATGAAGGATATCTGCTATATATTGGCATCAAGGAAGGACCAGTGCCCGTAGATGGATTACTTGCCGTTATAGGTGAGAAAGACGAAGACTACAAAGCTGCATTAGAGGAAGCACAATCTGCAGCACCAGCTGCTAAAGAAGCCGCTCCAGCACCTGATGAAGCGCAGATGAAAGAAGCGATAACGGCCTCTAGTCCTGTGGAAGCAGCGCCTAGTAGCTCGACCAAGACAGAAAGTAACTCTCCTACCGACACAAAAATAAAAGCTAGTCCACTAGCCAAGTCGATAGCAGCAGAAAAAGGAATTCCACTCAGTGCCGTGCAAGGCTCAGGAGATAATGGGAGAATCATTAAACGAGATATAGAGAACTTTAAAGGAACAGGTGCGGCAGCCGCGATGCCATTAGCAGCTGCACAATTGAGTCCTGATGTGCAGTATGGGGAAACACCTATAAGCCAAATGAGGAAAACAATAGCTAGAAGACTAGCGGAGAGTAAGTTTACTTCTCCTCATTTCTATCTAACTATAGAAATCAATATGGATGCAACAATAGCCGCTAGAAAAGCTATCAATGAAGATCCAAATGTCAAAGTATCCTACAATGACATAGTAGTCAAAGCGGCAGCAGCAGCGCTCCGAAAACATCCCAATATAAATGCTTCATGGTTAGGTGATAAGATAGCAGTCCATCAAGATGTGAATATCGGAGTAGCAGTAGCTGTACCCGATGGTTTGGTAGTACCCGTGATCAAGAATGCGGATGTCAAACCGATGATGATGATCAATGCAGAGGTCAAAGCACTGGCTGCAAAGGCAAGAGATAAGAAAATACAACCAGCAGAAATGCAGGGTAATACATTCACGATATCTAATCTAGGGATGTTTGGCATAGAAGAGTTCACTGCGATCATTAACCCGCCAGATGCTTGTATACTAGCTGTAGGTGCTATAGTCCAAAAGCCCGTAGTTAAGGATGGTGCACTTGCTGTTGGGAATATGATGAAGGTAACTTTATCCTGTGATCATCGAATTGTAGATGGTGCTAGTGGTGCGCAATTCTTACAAACGCTGAGATCGTTTATTGAGAATCCAGTTAGGATATTGGTTTAGGAAAATAATAGAATTCGGTGGGGTTAATTTTGGCTTCTGTTGAACGAATGATTATTTCCTACGTCTCTTCGAGATACTAGTTGGTATCCTATTATATATATGGCGGTAGACACAGGCGATCATTGAGTTATTGACCATATATTATCTTTTCAATTACAGTTTCACAATTTCTATACATCCTCTATCTGCAATTGTGATATAGCATTTCTTGTAGTCATTACTAAACGTAATATTTGTTGGTTTCTTTCCTTTTAGTTTTATTTCCCTCAATAGTTTTCCGGTTGGAGATATTACTGCAATTGTTCCTTTTTCATATCGACAAACATATATGTTTCCTTTTCTATCACAACGCATACCATCCAATCCAAAATCTTCAAATGCAATAAATTCTTGCTTATTTGCAATAAAACCATTATCGATTATATCATAAACCCATATTTTTCGCTGAACAGATTCATTTACATATAGTTTTTTCCCATCTGGACTTACTTCAATTCCATTTGTTGTTCCCATTTCTTTTTCTAGCAATTCAAATCCCTTTTCTTTCGATATCTTCCACAATTTACCAGTATTATTTGACCAATTAGGATCACTTGCATATAGTGTTTTGTTAGGAGAAATTGCTATATCATTTGGCTGATTTGCTTTCAATTCATTAGCAAATATTTCAATCTTTTTACTGCTTAAATCTATTTCCAAAATATTATGATTGATATAATCTGCCACAAACATTTGGTTAGTTTCGCCAAACCTTATGCCATTCCCTATACTACCATTCGGTAATTTTACAAAAACTGAGCTTTCTCCATTGGCTGTAATTTTACCAATTGTTCCTTGTTCTTCGAAATTAACAGCATAAATATTGCCCCTATGATCCGTAGCAGGTCCTTCTATTCCATCTGTGAAACTACCTTCCTTCGTGAAATCACTACTTTCCAATTGTATATCACATTTGGTAAAGAGGAGTACAAATACAAACAAGTTTATTATTCTTTTCATTTATTTTTTGAATTAAAGATATTAGGGTCTAGTTAATACACTATTCTGCTCAAAGATTACATTTACATTTTATTTTATGCTATCAATTTCAACGTTGAAAGTACTCGTGATAACTAGGCTATCCCTGTGTTTTTTTTACGTCGACCTTGAAAACCTTACAAAACAAAAAAAGCCCAACCAGTTTTCACTGATTGGGCTTTTATATCTTATTCTAAGCTATCAATTAATAGCCTGAGTTCTTATTCCCTTTGTAAGTAGAACCTTGCTCATAGTTAGCAGATCCTGCGCTTCCTTCTGGAGCAGCCATATCGTAGTCATCTCCATCACATACTCTGAATTCTACTCTTCTATTCATGTAGTTTCTAGCTCCTTCTGACCCTATGTTTACCATTGGATTTTCTTCACCACCGTACATTAGCTTTATTCTGCTTCTGTCTACACCGTAGTTAGATACTAGATAGTCTACTGCTGCTTTAGCTCTGTTGTATGACAATACTTGATTGTATTGATTAGAGTTTCTTGCATCTGTATGACCTTCAGCTACTATACATAGCTCTGGGCACTGCTTCATTACAGAAGCTACGTGGTGTAATTGGCTATAAAATTCTGGCTTAACCTTATACTTATCAAGATCAAAGTGTATCATCGGTAAGAACCACTCTCCACAGCCAGTCTTAGCTGGTTGAGGTACGTACTTACAACCAGGACAGTTCTCATTCATTATCTTGATGATATCAGTCTCATTAAGTATTGTCTCTACAGGTACTTTAGCTATCCCTACATCATCTACATCGTATCCTGGAGGAGAGAAAGGCTCTTTGTCCTTACAATCTGCGATTCCGTCTCCGTCACTATCTAGTGTTACCCCTCTTGTATCTACAGGACAACCTGCTGGAGTTTCTAATTCTTGGTCCATCATATCTATGATACCATCACCATCTTCATCTGTAAGATCAAGAACTGGTCGTTGCTTTAACTCAGCTATATCGCCAAATGCAGCATCTAATGGATTTAACCAATATAATGGCTCAGCTTTTTTGCTAAAGTTACCTAAGTTGAAATTCAACCTAACATTTGTGTAATGAGGAATATCAACATTATTAGTTTGATCATCAGATGTTCTGAATTTGATTCCATCTAAGTAATCATTATCAGATAACATTATTTGATGTTCTATTCCGATATTGAATCTTTTGCTTATTCTACGAGCTACACCTAGAGAAGCTGTCCACACAACATGTATGTTCGTATCATCTCCTAATCTGAATATACCTGCTTTCCTAAAACCTTCGGTTTCATACTCACCATCATAAATGTTATCTAGTTCATTTTTGATATCCTTCCGACCAGATTTGGTATCGAATAAATCAAAGTTAAAACCAGTTCTGCTTATTAGGTCTGTATATGGCTGACCATTACCTCCTAGTAAGTCTAACTTAGTTTTGTGTGAATCAAATCCTGCACCAATTGCAGCATTTATATTCCATTTACTATCCTTATTATGGAATAGCATGTTTCCAATATTAAATACATTTTGTACTGCGAGGTACATGTATCTAGTTTTGTATGCTGGGAACCACTTACTTGGTCCTCCAGTATTAGGGTCATATGCACTGAAAACAGGTTCTACTAAACCACCACCGATCTCTTGACCAAGGGCTCTATCGTTCCTATGTTTCCAAGGCTGAGGATCTAACCCTCTAGCACTCCCGTACATAAAATCTAATCTTAATGAATAAGAATAGGTTATGGCTTTTCTAAGGTGGAGTCCTATACCGTATCCTCCAGGAATTCTTGTATCTACATCACCATCGATAAACATATGGCCTAGATGAATTCCAAGCTCCCAAGCATTTTTTGGTTTTGCAGAGTAATTATACTGACCCATTCGCCAGTTTTTATTCTGTTCCGCATCTACGGTCATTTCGTCCGTAACTGTCCAAGCTTCTTCGAGTGTATTCGTGACTGCTTCAGTAGCAACCTCTTGACTAGATTCTTCTTGAGAAAATGCAGTTACTGTAAGAAATAGACACACGACTAAAGTGTATAAAATCTTATTCATAAAGGTGTAATTTTTAGCTATTAGTGGCTAACTCTCTTAATTTACAAAAATAGTTATTAGCAGACCTTATAGTAATATTTAAAAGGTCTCAAATGTCAATGAAATAGTGAGTTTCATTGTCATCTGACAAATTAGTGTCAATTATCGAGCACTAATAGAAATCGGTTATTATTTAATTGCTTTATTGTATAGACGACTAAATCTATTTTTAGTCATCATATTAATAATAGTTTAAATATAAGACCACCGAGTAGATTTATACCACTAAATAAGATTAAAAAACAATTTTTAATATATATACTTTTGATTTTCTAGGACACATAAGACCTTAGTCCATGATTTTCAAGTATCTTTACATTATAATAAAATGTAATATGTTATGTTGAATATATGGTTTGAGGATAAAACAGAGGTCAATTCGAGTAATTCAGATGCCCATGAATCATTCAAAACTCATCTTGAATATGAAGAATTTAATGCTGGGATCTTGATATTTACAGATCTAGATAATGATGAGAAGTTAAAAAATGGACTTTCTACGCTCAAATCTCACTTCCATTCTAACTGCCAGTATCGTGGTAGACTTAGGGCAAATAGCGATAAGTTCTTAGCGCAATTGTGCTATGAGTTTATGCATCAAGATGCTTATTTACCTGTGATGGTCGGAGCTAATTCTATCTATAAGCAGCTTACGTCAAGCGTCGACGATATCAATACACTCAAAAAAGTATTTATCAATAAGAAAGTAGATCTCAAGCATCATGATGAGAAACTCGAGCATACGGGACACTTGGCAGTGCAAAAACACTACTCTCAACAACAACACTGGAATACCTGTGAAGAAGGGTGTTATAATTTTTTGAGATTAGGAAAGCTCAAAAATCAACTTGATGTTGCAGAATCCATAATCAGGGATGCTAATTACATCGAATTCGATATCAATGCTGTAAAATATAGCGAGCTGCCTGAGAACTTAAACGCTCCCGTAACTGGATTGACTACGGAAGAAGCTTGTCAGCTCATGAAGTATTGTGGGATGGCTAGTGACCTACAATTTGTTAATATCACTGGATATGACTCAGACATGGATAGCAGCGGCAAAATAGGTGAATTCATCTCTATGTTGCTTTGGTACTTTATAGAAGGGAGAGAGTCCAGCACAGAATATTTCAATGGACTCAACAAGACTGACTTTCAAGAATACCTAGTACAACCTACACACCTTCCTATTGCGCTTAAGTTTTTTAAACATAATATCTCCGGACAATGGTGGGTCAAATTACCAGAAGAGCTAGATGAAAAAGAGGTAGTTATTGCTTGTAGCAAGCGGGATTATTATCAAGCATGTAATGATGAGGTATCGGAGAGGCTGATGCAAGCGATCTCTATCATGTGATCAATCTTTCTAGACCCATTCCTCGAGAGCCTTTCAAGAGTATTTCTTTTCCTCCTATATCTAGTGAGTCAAAATATTCTTGCAAACTATCGAAATCCGAAAAGAATTTGAATGATTTGAATTCCTCCTTATGCTTTCCGTATAGTGCACCGAGCAATATGACTTGCTCAAATCTCTGCTTATCTACAGCACTAAGTATATTCTTATGTTCGAGATCTTCTTGCGCACCGACCTCAAGCATATCTCCTAATATCAATATCTTCTGCCCATCTGATCTAGAGAATTGTTCCAATACTAAGGCTACGCTAGAAGGATTAGCATTATATGCATCTAAATAAATAGTAGCTCCTCGGAACTGTCGTGTCTCTGATCGATTATTATCTGGGTCATAGTCATTAATAGCATGTACACTATCCTCTATGCCTACATCAAACAACTCACCTATTGTTAGCGCTGATACTATATTGGAGACATTATATTCACCATACATTTTAGCGTTTAATGCTACTTCTCTTTCTCCTCGTTTGCATATTCCTCTTATCGAAGGAAAGCTAGCGTGAAGTATCATTTCTAGTGTAAGGCTACCATTCTTTGCAAAAGCAATATTATGAGTGTTACTAGGTAGATGATCTTTTAAAAAAATAGAATCAGCGTTATAGATAATCTGCCCATCCCTATCTGCTACAGACCTATACAAAGCCGTTTTTTCCACTACGACACCATTTATATCTCCTAGGCCTTCTAAATGTGCTTTACCTATTGACGTTATTAGTCCAATGTCTGGCTGAGCTAATTGACATAGAAATTCTATTTCTCCGGGTCCATTAGTACCCATTTCTATGATGGCTATATCATGGCGATCGTTGATCTTTAAAATGGTTAGCGGAACACCTATGTGATTATTAAAATTACCCGAAGTTGCCAAGACTTGATATTTCTTAGATAACACACTACTAATGAGGTCTTTACTTGTAGTCTTACCATTAGACCCGGTAATACCTATTACAGGTATATTGATTTGCGTACGATGATACTTACTTAATGACTGTAAAGTAGAAAGGACATTTTGCACTAGTATTATCTTCTGGTTATTACTGTATCTTTCTTCATCGATCACAGCATAGGCTGCACCTTGACTCAGTGCTTGCTCCGCATATTTATTTCCATTGAAGTTTGGCCCCTTCAGCGCAAAGAATATCGAGTCTTCTTCGACCTTCCTAGAATCCGTACATATCTGCGGAAACTCTAGAAAAACTTTATATAATTCTTCAATCTGCTTATCCATATCAAATAAAAAGCCCTTTCACGATTTTCATGAAAGGGCTATAATATTATAAATATTTTTATTTATACTTTCGTTTGACCTTACGTCCTTTTTCTTTAAAAATGTTTCCTCCTGCATCTTCATTTCCTTCTGGCCCACCAACTCTGGTCATCGCACATCTAAAACCGATCGTTCTATCTCCTTTAGTTTCATCCTTAAATCTTCTTGCTCCTGGTGATAACCAATACAATCTATCAGCCCAAGAGCCTCCCTTGATCACTCTAGACTCATCATTGATAAGTGTATGTACTCCATACTCATAATCTACTTCATCTATATCTCCATCGTTATAGTCTCTTACATCTCCACTAGCATAGTTATCCCTGTTACCTACATCTGTACTGTCTATGTATCTAGTTCTTATTCTTCCTAGGCTATCCTTTTCTACTGGTGCCCCTTCTTCATCCAATATCCGCTCTTCGAATCTATTACCTCTAAATGGATTGAGATCATGGTTTTCCGCATCTCTTAGGGTCTGACTAGTCAGCGGTCTATAGATGTCTTCTACCCACTCGCTTACATTTCCAGCCATATTGTAAAGTCCAAAGTCATTTGGAATAAATGATCTAACTGGTGCCGTGATATGTGCTTTATCATTTAATCTACCAGCTACACCCATATAATCACCTCGACCTCTCTTAAAGTTAGCCAATATCCTTCCTTGATCCTTATTCCTCTTCTGATACCTGGCTGTGCTACCATTCCATGGGTAGATTTTTCTATCTGATATCAATTCATCTTTTGATGATTCCATATTACCCTGAAGTGCCAGTGCAGCATATTCCCATTCTGCTTCCGTAGGTAATCTGTAGTCTGGTACTAATATCCCATCTGTACTTTTTACTTGTCTCTCCCCTCCTGTAGCCTTATCCTCCAAGTTTTTCCTAACATTTCCTTGGTACTGACCAGATAAGTAACTGTCTGTTACGAATACATCAGAATCTTTACCATCAGGAGATGGATTAAGTATTCCTTGTTTGATAAGTAACATTTCGTTTACTCTATCAGTCCTCCAATTGCAATAATCTTGAGCTTGCCTCCAGTTGACACCTACAACCGGATAATCAGCATATGCTGGATGTCTAAAGTAGGTTTCTACAAATGGCTCGTTAGCTGCTAATTCTTCTCTCCATACCAAAGTATCAGGCAGTGCATCTCTATAGACCTGCGGATAAGAGATATAAGATCTCTTGGTCCAATCTAGATAAAGAAGATAACCTGAGTTAGAAACTTCCGTCTCGTCCATATAGAATGAAGAAACAGTAACTCTTCTTGGAATACCATTCCACTCGTAAGTAACATCTTGATCGGTGAGACCCATTGTGAATGTTCCTCCTTCTATCAATACTAAGTTAGGAGCATTGATCTGACCTTCGTATTCATCTTGTTTCTCGAATCCTCCCCACTCTTGGTCATTATACTTCCAACCTGTATAATCATCGCTTACTTCCTTTCCTCCTCCACATGAAGAAAGTAGGAAACCCGTAAAAAGGCAAACACAAGCCATTTTTAAATTAATACTCATTACTTATACTTTTTAATAAGACTCATTTAATAGATATTACTACTACTAAATATTAATATTTTTTCTATCTAAAGATTGCAAAGCAATCATTATAGTTGTTTTTCTGTGGATAAAGTCGCTCTAGGTTAATCAAAACCCCGATCTCATGACTTCCTCCTGTATTTTGGATTGCAAGATCTGAAATTGTGTAATCGTAACTATAGCTAATTCTAAAGAGATCTTTTCTGACTCCTATCGAGCCTATCACTGCATCTGGGTTGTTAAAAGTATGTCTGTACCATACACCCATCTGAACTGTATTATAACCTATCAAAGTACCCAGATTTAACTGAACTAGATCTGATTGCTTGGTTAGCAAAATGTTCGGTGATAAAAACGCCGTAACACCACGTTTATTGTCGGTTATTATATTTATTTGAGAACCGAATTGTAAAGATACTCTCATCGGAAGACCAGCATAGACATTATCATTTTCATTGAGAAAACTATTATCTGGCGTATTGATATGCTTTAGGGTGATTCCTCCATAGTAATTGGCATTATACAGCAACATGCCTACCGAGAAATCAAAATAGGTCTTAGAAAGTGAAGCAGGCCTTATCTCACCTGATACAGGAGGTGGACCACCTCTACCCGTCCCCTCACTAGGATCCAGCTGATCAAAGAATATTAATCTATCCCAATCTAGTCTTGATTGCGTCGTTGTGGCTTCTATCCCAAACTTTATCTGCAGATCTTTCTGGATATAGATCTTATAGGAGTAAATACCACTGATAGAAGTTGTTTTAAAGATACCATCGCCAGCATTGTCAGTCATTATATTCATACCAAACCCGCTATTAAGAGTGGGAAAGAACTGATCATAGCTAGCGGCATAAGTAGTATATGCTCTAGGCCAAAGTGGCCACTCGTTCCTATAATTAATAGAGAATATAGGTGCTATGCTAGTCCCTGCAAAGGCAGGATTAAGCTGAAGTGGCGCATTATAGTACTGACTGAATACTGGATCCTGGGCTAAAAGCTTATTGGTCGAACTTAGGCCACAGGTCAAGGCCAGGACAAGAAGAAGTATAAAACGTGTATGATTCTTTTCTTTTCTCAAGTACTTTTGCTACTTATTATTACTAGAAGTAACGATGGCGCATACTAATTGTTGAAAATCCATCATTACTATATCGTATAATGCTTTAATAAAACGTGCTGGATTGAAAATTAATATACTATTTACGATAATACTAGCCTGTTTGATATCCCCTATCTTCAGCCAATCTCCGGTATTCAAGACTAATTCCATATTAAGAGACGGAGAAACTTATAAGTTAGGGGTAAGTACTGATGGAGTCTATGTAATAAATTATGATTTTCTAAAGGACTCTCTAGGTATAGACCCTACGGTGATTGATCCGAAGCAGATTACACTTTATGGTAATGGTGGAGGGATATTAGAAGAAAAAAATAATGCCCCCAGAATAGACGATCTAAAAGCTATATCCATTGAAGTCCAGGGCGAAGAAGATGGGAGTTTTGACCCAGGCGATAGGATACTTTTCTATGCTGAGGGGCCTCATCTTTTGTCTTATGCTAACAATGAATACAGCCTTTCGAATAATCCATATTCCAATATTAACTATTACTATCTGAGAGTCGATGATAACTTAGCTAATCGAATAGGTAAAAAAGAATCCCTGAATGCGGCAGACTATGTATCTACCCAAACCGACGCAGTCGAAAAACATGAAGCAGAGCTAGTGAATCTATTGGGTATTTTCGGTTCTACACAAGGCAGTGGTCGTGCCTGGTTTGGCGAAGAATTAACAGATGTTTCAGAAATAGATCTTAGTTCAAAATTTGATTTTGATGGTATCAGCATTAATGAACCAGTAGATATCCAAATGGCATTTGTAGGTAGATCTAGAGTAGCTTCTAATGTGATACTGAATGTAGAAAACAATCGGTTTTCAAAATCTATAAGTAGCGTGCGTACGGAGGACGTAGAAGCCATATATGCCAGACAGGCACTTATCAAAGAATCAATAACCCTCAACAGTACATCGCCTAACATTACTCTACAATATCCTAATACATCGGTTCCTAATTCTGGATGGTTGGATTATTTGCAATTCTCTTATCGTAAAGATCTATCGTATACCAATAGTCCAATAACCTTCTATGACCGTCGATCCTTAAATCTCACGAATGCTTCTTATGAGATAAACGACTCACGGGATGGGCTCTACATATGGAATATTACTGATATACATAATGTTGATAATCAATTACATAAGCTCAATAATGGGAAAATAACATTCGCTTATGAGCCTCAAGGAACGCTTCAGAAGTATATTCTATTTGACCCTAGTACTGCATCTATGCAACCAAGATCTATTGGCCAGATAGAACCTCAGAACTTGCATGCGATTGAAAATGCAGAGCTACTAATAGTCTACTTCGGAGAATTCAAAGAAGCTGCAGAAAAGCTCCAACAGCATAGAGTAAATCACTCAGGGCTCAATGTCAAGATAGTAGACGTCGATGAGGTCTACAATGAATTTTCGTCTGGTAAGCAAGACCCGACTGCTATTAGGGATCTAGCAAAAATGTTATATGATAGAGATCCTGATTTTAAATATCTACTGCTTTTAGGTGACGGATCTTATGACTACAGATGGATCAATACTCAGTTCTCCAACCAGAGTTTTATCCCAGCATACGAGACTAAAGAATCACTAAATCCACTGACGGCTTTCCCTACAGATGACTACTATGCTTTACTCACTAATGGGGAGGGAGCGACTTTGCGTGGGGCCATTGATATAGCGGTAGGCAGGATACCTGCTAAGACATTAGAAGAAGCTAACAATGTCGTAGACAAGATCATAAGATATGATACCGACCCTAATACTGCCGGAGATTGGAAGAATAGGATAGCATTCACAGCAGACGATGAAGACTCTAACATACATCTTAATCAGGCTGATAATATCGCTGAGGCTGTCAAAAAAGCACACCCAAATTTTAATCAGGAGAAAATATATTTTGATGCGTTCAAGCAAGTATCTACACCTGGAGGTGCTAGATATCCCGATGTCGAAGACAAGCTTAACAACGAAATATTTAAGGGATTACTGATTCTCAACTACCTAGGTCATGGTGGTCCAAAAGGCTGGTCACAAGAGCGAGTTCTCAAGACTACAGAGATCGGTTCATGGACCAATAGTGACAAACTTCCTCTCATCATCACAGCTACTTGCTCCTTTACTGGTTTTGATGATCCAGCCTTGGTTACTGGCGGCGAAGAAGCTATTTTAAATAAAAATGGTGGGGCTATTGCACTTTTTTCTACTGTACGGTCGGTGTACTCTTCTCAGAACTTCAGACTTACTAAATCGGTCTTCGATACTATATTCAGCAAGACCGAAACCGAGCCGCTAGCTATAGGTGAAATACTGAGAAGAGCAAAGAATTCTAATTCTCAAGACACCATAAATATCAATGCAAGGAAATTCTTATTGATTGGTGACCCTTCTTTAAAATTGCCGCTTTCTAGATATGACATTGCCACCACCGAAGTAAATAATAAACCGATCGATGCAGCGAGGACTGACACAGTAAAAGCGCTCCAGAAAGTACAGATCGCTGGTGAGATAGTAGATGAAGAAGGTCGGCTCGTCTCTAGCTTTAATGGTAGGTTATTCCCTACTCTATATGACAAAGAAATTACGCTAGAGACCTTGTCCAACGATAGTGGGAGTCCTAAAAAATCATTTGATGTACAACGTAATATCTTATTCAGTGGTACAGCAACAGTAACGAATGGTATTTTTGATTTTGAATTCGTATTACCTAAAGATATCAACTATGAGTATGGTACTGGTAAGCTCAGTTTTTACGCAGTAGAGAATGATCACACAACTGCAAGTGGGTACTACGATAAGATCGTAATTGGAGGGACTGATGATAGTATAGTCAATGATGATACTGGCCCATCCATGCAATTATTTATGAATGATGAAGAATTCGTATCTGGAGGTATTACCAATACGGATCCCGAACTACTGATAAAACTATTTGATGACAATGGGATAAACTTCTCAGGTACATCCATAGGTCATGACATCACTGCTATTCTAGATGACAACACTCAAAATACTTTCATTCTTAATGATTTTTATAAATCCGACCAAGACAACTTTAAACAAGGAATAGTTAGATACCCACTAAAAGGTATAACTCCTGGCTTACACACTCTAAAGGTAAAAGCATTTGATGTCGTCAATAATGTCGGCGAAGCTATCATCGAATTCTATGTACTAGAAGATGGAGAACTACAACTTCAAAATGTTCTTAACTATCCTAATCCATTTTCTACTTCTACTCAATTTATGTTTGAGCATAACCTGCCCAATACTCAGCTATCTAGCATAGTCAATATCTATACTATCTCTGGTAAATTAGTCAAGTCCATCACTGCGGAATTTATGTCTACTGGCTTTCGTACAAGTGATATTTCGTGGGATGGCAGAGATGATTATGGCAATCAATTAGGAAGAGGAATATATTTGTACCAAATTAAACTAGATGCTAGGGAGTTAGGTATCACGATAAATAGTGATTTTAAGAAATTATTACTCCTTAGATGACACATTTCACTAAAAAAAGCCACTTTCAGTAAATAATTCTCATAAGCTTGCGTTTCAGATAGACCAAAGAGTGTTATGCTTTTTAACATATTAATCACCTAGGTAGTAAGACCAAATTTCGATGTTGAACATGAAAAATTTAAAGACACTTCTAACGCTTGTATGTGTTGCCATATACTTGAATATAGACGCACAAGCTGTATTTAATCCGGAAGCTGGGTGTATACAAGATTCTAATGGTGAATGTGTACCAAATACTATATTATCTGCAGTACCATTTTTAAGAATAACGCCTGATGCTAGATCTGGTGCAATGGGTGACGTGGGTTTAGCTACCTCTCCAGACCCTAATGCTTTGCACTTTAATGCATCTAAATTGGCATTCGTAGAGAAGGATGTTAGCTTCTCTGCTACATACACACCGTGGCTGAGAGAGTTGGGACTGACAGATGTATACCTCGCTTACTTGGCAGGATACAAACAAATCGATGAATTGTCAGCAGTAGGTTTTGGTCTGAGGTATTTCTCACTAGGTGATATAAGCTTTACTGACTTCAACGGTAATCCGCTAGGTAATGGTAGACCCCGTGAGCTAGAGGTGTCATTTGCATATGCTAGAAAACTGAGCAGTAATTTCTCGACTGGTATTACCCTTAAATATATTCTCTCTAATCTTGCCTCAGGACTAAGTGTAGGAGGGAATGATATCTTCTCTGCTAATTCGTTTGCAGGAGATGTATCGTTTACATATAAAGGTGAAATAGGAAATAATGACCTGACTATTGGGACAGCTATAACGAACTTAGGGTCTAAGGTTTCTTATTCTAATTCAAGGTTCAGAGATTTCTTACCATCTAACCTTGGGATAGGTGCTACTTATAGTATGAATCTGGATGAGTACAATTCTTTATCCTTCTCACTAGATCTAAATAAATTATTAGTACCAACATCAATCCCTGCTCTACAACAAAACGGTACAGGGACACCAGGACCACACCCAGATTATGATACTGATGGAAATGGTATCGCAGATTTTAGAGAAAAAGGAACATTCCCTGGCATCATAGGATCTTTTAGTGATGCGCCAGGCGGATTTTCTGAAGAGCTTAAGGAGATCAATTATTCATTCGGAATAGAATATTGGTATGACAAACAATTCGCAGTCAGAGCAGGATACTACTATGAAAACTTCTTGAAAGGAGATAGAAAGTTTTTGACTGTAGGTGTAGGACTAGAGTACAATGTATTTGGTCTTAACCTCTCCTATCTCGTACCTACTAACAACAGGAGGAATCCTCTTGACAACACGTTGAGATTTACTTTCAACTTTGATTTTGAGGCTTTTCAGGGAGGAGATTTCTAGATAAGAATATTAAAAAAAATAAACGAGAGGGGATGTTTCGATAAGAAGCATCCCCTCTTTTATTTTAACACTATTGCCAATAATCTTCCTTCTTATTGTTTTTATCGAACACGAAGCAAGTGATCATAAAGCAATCAAAAAGGAGCTGATCAAATCTGATCAACTCCTTTCTTAAAATCAGTAAAATTTAATAAGCCGGATTCTGTTTTCTTCCTAAGAAGAATCTGTCATTTATCTAGATGTTGATTCACACCAACACTCTTACTGCCTACCCCTCCCAGAATGATAAATCATTTTAAACGAGCAGCTTACCTCCCTAAGGAGCTGGGATATACGTGACATTTCAACTCATAAGGTTTATCCACTATTGTAATTACTTACAATCGTCGTGCGCTCTTACCACACGTTTTCACCCTTACTCCGATTGTAACATCAGAGCGGTATAGCTTTCTGTGACACTTTCTATATGCCGATGATCATCATAAGATAATATCGAACACTCCATCAGTTAGATGGTATGATACTCTACGTTGCCCGGACTTTCCTCTTTTACTATATGAAGTGATTTAAGAAGGTATTGTTGACTCATTTGAATATCATTGATTCCCAATCCTTCAGCTTTTTCTCAATTCATTGCTTATGCTATGAATATCCAAAAGACCTTTGATTTGAAAACCAAGCACATCCAACTAATATTAACAGACATTCTCAATTCACTTCAATAAAAGCGACAGATTTTTTACTAATTACCTCAAAATTAAGTCATTATTCAAAACAGCACTACATATTATAGTTTTATATAATATGATTTGCTATTTTTATTTGTATTCTACCACAGCCCATCTTGGACATAATCAATACTAAAATTCGAAGTTCTCTATTCAATCTGATCCTGATCATCTCCTTGGCGATCTTTATCATAGTATTCATGAATGGTTTTGAGAAAGACAAGGATCAGGATGCTAAAAAGCTGAATAATTATTTTATCTCACAGGTGGATAAAGTAAGTAAGATAGTAGCCGATCATGACAAGGGAGAAATAAATAGTGATCATTACCTACTTACAGAGAATCTCTACGCTGACTGGAGAATAAGAATTTTTAAAGATGGAAAACTATCATGGTGGAAAGATGCGTCTCTGCATCACAACGCTACCGCAGCTAATCAAGTCCACTACACATTTTCGAAAACATATAAAGATGCTGAGGTAGAGATAAAATTCCCGATCATCAATCCAGAGAAGGGAACTATAAAGCGAAAATATATTGTGGATGCAGATCTGAGTTATAACTATCGTGTAAAGTCTGATGCTGATCATGAGGTAGACATGGAATCGGGCAAACTAGGTATATATGCCTCGTCTAAGAATATTGATATTCAGGTCTTACGATTTTTATCGACGTTGTTCATCCTGCTCTTCTTTTTGATCTACGTTTACTTATTTCACTTATTCGAATTTGATAATTTCAAATCACTTTTTGTTTTCTATGCATTGTGTATTGCGTTCCGATTTTTGGCTCTAGGAGTTGACCTGTTTGGCTCACTGATACCACTCAACACTTCTAATGATATTTTTCAGATCAACAATTTTAATCCAACTATTTCGGATTTTTTCATAAATGGAATGTTGATCTTTTTCCTAGCTTCTGCATTAGGTAAGTTCTTTGACCAAAAAGTGCTCCTTCAAGAGAAAGAACAGACTACCAATATCATCTTACCTATTGTGATGTCCAACTTCCTTTCGATGAGTATCATTGGTTTTATCTCATTCATAAGGTCGTGGACATTTAGCACCTACTACTTATTCGAAATAGAGAAGGTCTTTAACACTACGGCTACAGGCATACTCAATATTACTGGCATTTTGCTCTTATGTGTAGGTCTATTTATTGCTCATCACACAGTATACAAAGCGATCTTTTTTAACAACAGATCATTCTCGCGGAGGATGATAATTATTTTCTCTTCAATTGCCATTAGCTGTTTGTTTAGCTACTTACTTCAAGTTGATATCAATGTACTTTACTTAGGCCTTGGACTTGCGTCATATCTTATCTTGTTAGATATTTTTCTAGATACTAAGAGTCTTAATATTACTTGGTTGCTGTGGTGGATAATTGTCGTTAGTGGTTTCCTTTCTATATTTATTTTTAAGTATGTTAATGATCATGAGCAACGACTTAACAAGGATTTTCTGCGGGCGCATATCACTGCCCTAGATGAACCTACAGTTGCACAGTTTGATGAAGCGCTTTCAGAGATAAGCGAGGAAGAGTTAAGAAAAATAGCTTCTATATCTCATCCGCACAAAATAGATAAGGATGATCTACTGGCATTTTTCGAATCCAAACTAAATAGCCTTAATGGAAATACCCGTAACCTAGAGATCAATTGTCTATCAAAAGATGGCTTATCCATTATCAATGACCTACCCTGGAATACCGGCACCTTAGTACGAAGGATCAATACAGCTGATGTGTTGAAAAACAACCTCTATTTCGATCCTGTTGAGAATGTTTATATAAAAAAATACAGCGTTGAAAATGAAAATCACCCAGGTAGTCCATTTTCATTGTACATCAGTTTGATCAAATCAAACTCTAGCAAGCTTGCTAATAATTATCAATTTCCATTTTCAAAAGGACTCAAAAGAAACGAATTCACTTTCGGAGTTTACAAGGAAAACCAGTTGCTTTATAGCAACTCTAACTTGAGCTTCCCTAAAGAAATTCCTAAGCTTAACTATGATGCAAATAATTATTTTACAGATAATTATTCAATATATAGAAGAACCTTTTACAAAGTAAATGAACAACTAAGCCTCGGAAGCATAGAAGAGATATCAGAACTTATTAAGCCTATTTCCTTATTCTCTTATCTTTTCTCTTTGCTAGGTATCGTACTCGTCATCCTTGCAGTGATCAACAAATTCTGCAAAATACTACCCGCCGCATTTTCATTTGATCTAGATGGAACTTCATTGCGAGATAAGATCCAATTCTCAGTAGTCTCTTTGATCATTATCTCATTCATAGCAATAGCTGTAGTAACAGCATATTATTTTTCTCAGATATCGAGTGGTTATTCTAAGACCGTACTCCTTGATAAGATCAACTCTGTAGTCAATGACACCAATGATCATAATGTTGAGGATGGCACTATGGATATAGCTAAGCTTGGTCTAGTGCATAGAGCAGATATCCTATTGTACGATGAGGCAGCTAATCTCATCTCCACTACTGCAAGTCTTACTGACAAGTCTATTAGAGTGCCACATCATATCTATGAATCCCTAAAGATAGATCCAGACCAGACTTCCATTGCCGCCAACAAAATAGAGGAATCGAGTAGTATTCAAACAGCATTCAGAAAATTAAATGGTAACACCCACCAAAGGGGTTTTGTCCAAGTCCTCTTCCCTAATAATATTTCGACGCCCATAGAGATCGATGACTTTTTGGGGACCTTACTTAATGTCTACGTCTTTCTATTCATCATCGCAGGTGTACTAGCAATAGCAGTAGCAAATTCTGTGACCTACCCTATCAAAAAGATAGGAGAAAAACTAAGCCAGTTTAATCTAGGCAAGAAAAACGAACCACTGAAGTGGGACAATAAGGGAGAGATAGGCACGCTGATCAACGAGTATAATCAGCTAATATTAAAGTTAGAAGAAAGTGCGCATCTGATAGCAAAGACAGAGCGAGATATGGCCTGGAGAGAGATGGCGAAACAAGTAGCACACGAGATCAAAAATCCGCTCACATCTATGAAGCTGAGTATCCAGCATCTAGAAAGAGCTTTTAACATAGATCCCATCCAAGCTAAAAATCTTATCAACAAAGCATCTAATACGCTTATAGAGCAGATAGATAATCTATCTCAGATCGCCGACGAATTCTCAAGTTTCGGTAAGTTACCCCAGGGTCAAAATGAAAAGGTAATATTGAATGAAGTAGTATCGACTATCCATGACCTCTTCAGAAAACGAGATGATATGGACATTAAGTTAGCAGTCCCTATCGATGAGATATTTGTGTTTGCAGACAAAAATCATCTGATCCGTATCCTCAACAACCTGGTGAAGAATGCCATACAGGCTATACCTTCAGAACGAAGAGGTAGTATAACACTAGACCTGTATAAAGATGAACAAAATGCTTACATCAAAGTCAGTGACAATGGAATAGGCATCCCAGAGCATATGTACGAAAAAGTCTTCTCGCCTAACTTTACGACTAAAAGCTCTGGAACAGGTCTGGGACTCGCAATATCTGCTAACATGATCGAGTCATTTAATGGTCAAATATACTTCGAAACCCAAGAGAACGTCGGTACTGATTTCTACATCAGGATACCTCTCATGAGATTAGAAGATAACTATAAAGACGAAAATAAAGTTGATCTGGATTAAACCATGATTTACTTGCGTGTGTTTGTATTCTATAATTAACTTTGAGCACATGTCATCATATGTCACATATACCCTTATCACACTAGCTGCCGTAGCAGGAATGGAATTCGTAGCATGGTTTGCACATAAGTATATTATGCATGGTATCTTATGGAGTTGGCACGAAGACCACCACAAGCCGCACTTTGAAAAAGATGGATTCTGGGAGAAGAATGACAGATTTTTCTTAGTTTTTGCAGTACCTAGTGCCTCTTGTTATATTTTTGGGACGCTGCTAGAAAACCACTTTTATTTGTTCTTTATTGGAGTAGGGATCTCTATATATGGCTTGATTTACTTTTTGATTCATGACGTGTATATCCACCAGAGATTCAAGTGGTTTAGACAGTTAGATAATAAATATTCTCGTGCTATACTCCGAGCACATGGAGCTCATCACGCTAAGCAAACCAAGGAAGATTGTGAGTCGTTTGGACTTTTAGCTGTTGAAAATAAATATTATAAGAAACGATCTAAGGATAGTCAAGCAACTCATCATGCATGATATAGAGCCATTCTATAAATGGCGAGAAAAATATGTAGCTGATCAAGATCCTGATTCTCCATTCTACGGGAGAGAGTATGATGAATTTAAATTCACGAATAAAATTTACAATTATTTCGTACATCCTCAGTGGGATGATTTTGGTTCTCCGACACTCTATGGCAAGTTGATCTATGTAGATTATGAAGAGAAGTTTGCTTACATGGAACTAATTGGAGAGTGGAATGACTGCATCACCAATGATATCATGTATCTTAAGCGTGAAGTTGTAGACCCGATCCTTCAGCATGATATAAACAAGTTTGTTTTCTTCTGCGATAATGTTTTAAATTTTCATGGGTCAGATGATAGCTATTATGAAGAGTGGTATGATGATGTGAAAGAATCGAAGGGTTATATATGTTTTGTCAATACCCTAGATCATGTAAAAATAGAAATGGAATCTAGCCGTATAGACCATTACGTAAAGCTTGGCTATGATTACAATGAAATAAACTGGAGAGCACTCCAACCAAAAGCATTATTAAATTTTCTAGAGATCAAAATGAAACTAGAAACAAAAAAGCTTCATTAATAAGTATGGAGAATCACAGATCTGGATTTGTAAATATCATTGGCCATCCTAACGTAGGTAAGTCTACACTTATGAATGCACTTGTAGGTGAGCGAATGTGTATAATAAACAAAAAACCTCAAACTACTAGACACCGGATCATCGGTATACTAAGTGATGATAATTATCAAGTTGTATTCAGCGATACTCCGGGACTCATAGAGAACCCAGCTTATCAAATGCAAAGTACAATGAACAGTTATGCTTATTCTGCTTTTGAGGATGCCGATATCATGCTGCTTGTAATTGATTGTAATGATGATGCGCCATTTGATGGTAAGATATTAAATAAGATAACTAAGCTCGAGACCCCAAAAATTCTAGTTCTAAATAAAATAGATCTCGTAAGCGAAGAGCAAGTGGATGAAGTACAAGAAGGATGGACTTCATTCATAGAATTTGAATCTATCACTAGGATATCAGCTTTGCAAAAAACGGGAACAGACGAATTATTAAATGACCTGATAACAAAGCTACCAGAAGGACCACCCTACTACCCTAAAGATCAGCTAACAGATAGGCCAGAACGTTTTTTTATAAGTGAGATAATTAGAGAGAAAATACTAGAACTCTATCATCAAGAAATTCCATACTCTACCGAGGTGATCATTGAAAGTTTTAAAGAAAAAGAATCTAGAAATGGACCAATCATACACATACATGCTAATATCTATGTAGCCCGCAAAACACAGAAGTCAATCATCATCGGTAAAGGCGGTGCGTCCATCAAGCAGTTGGGCATAAATTCTAGAAAATCAATCGAAATATTCTTAGACCAAAGAGTCCATCTAGAGCTATATGTGAGGGTAAAAGAGAATTGGAGAAATGATGAGCGACAGTTAAAGCATTTTGGGTATCATTAAAGTATCTTTGCTACATGTCAGGAGTAGTAGCGATAGTAGGTCGACCCAATGTAGGTAAATCCACTTTATTTAATAGGTTGTTAGGTGAGCGTAAAGCCATCATCGATAACATCTCAGGGGTAACCAGAGATAGGATCTATGGCGACTCTTATTGGAATGGTAAGGATTTCAATGTAATCGATACAGGAGGCTTCGTCAAAGGGTCAGATGATATTTTTGAAGCCGCGATCAGACGTCAAGTCCAAATAGCTATTGATGAAGCTGATGTGATCATATTCATGACTGATGTAACTACCGGTATAACGGATCTTGATGCTGAGGTTGCAAGGATGCTGCGCAAGTCTAGTAAAAACATCATCCTCGCTGTCAATAAAGTAGATAATAACGCTCGAATGCTAATGGCTAACGAGTTTTGGAGCCTTGGCTTTGAAGAGACTTTGTTCTTATCCTCGATTACTGGTAGTGGTACAGGAGAGGTACTTGACCTAGTTGCAGATTGGCTCCCTGCAACAGAAGAAAAAACAGAAGGTGCTGATGATATTCCTAAAATATGTATAGTCGGTAGACCTAACGTAGGGAAGTCTTCTTTGGTAAATACCTTACTAGGAGAAGAACGAAATATAGTCACCGATATAGCAGGGACGACTAGGGATTCTATACATTCTAATTATAATAAGTTTGGAAAAGAATTTACGCTCATTGATACTGCTGGAATACGGAAGAAGAGCAAGGTACATGAAGATCTAGAATTTTACTCAGTCATCAGAGCGATCAAATCCATTGACGAAGCGGATATCTGTTTATTGATGATAGATGCGACCAATGGTTTAGAGGCGCAAGACCTAAGCATACTTACGCTCATACTCAGAAGGAAAAAAGGTGTAGTCGTACTAGTAAACAAATGGGATCTTGTGGAGAAAGAAACGAATACTCCAAGGGATTATGAAAGAGCGGTCAGACACAAAACTGCACCCTTTGTAGATTACCCTATCCTGTTTATCTCCGTGCTAGAAAAGCAAAGAATATTCAAGGCTATGGATACTGTCATGGAAGTCGCAGAAAACAGAAAGAGAAAAATAAGTACTTCAGTACTCAATGAAGTAATGCAAGAAGTAATCCAAAAGACGCCACCTCCAAATCATAGAGGCAAAGTGATTAAAATAAAATATATCACTCAGCTACCAACTTATTTCCCTTCATTTGCTTTCTTTTGTAACGCCCCTAAGCATGTCAAGGAATCGTACAAGAACTTCCTAGAGAATCAAATGAGAGACAAGTTCAACTTCAATGGTGTACCGATCAATATATTCTTTAGAGAAAAATAAAGATGAACATTACCGAAACAGGAATCGACGACTTAGTAGTAATAGAGCCTAAAATATTTGATGACTCTAGAGGTTACTTTTTTGAATCTTATAATTCTAATAAACTTTTAGACCTAGGCATCAAGACAGTATTCGTCCAGGATAATGAGTCAAAGTCTACATATGGAGTTTTAAGAGGTCTCCACTATCAAGTAGAACCCAAAGGAATGACAAAACTCCTGAGAGTCACTCAAGGAGAGATCTTAGATGTAGCTGTCGATATCAGAAAAAACTCAAAAACTTTTGGTCATCATTTCAGCATAGAATTGAGTGCTAAAAATAAAAAACAACTCTATGTGCCGCGGGGCTTTGCTCATGGATTCGTAGTACTCTCAGATATAGCTATTGTCAATTACAAATGCGACGAATTTTACTCCAAGGAACATGAAACAGGGATAATGTGGAATGACTCGGACCTAGCAATAGACTGGAAGATCAATATGGAAGATGCAATACTTTCTGAGAAGGACCAAGCCCAACCTACTTTCAAAGAACACCTTCCGTATAGTAAATAGATAGGTTATGAAAATCATAGTTAGTGGTGCTGATGGTCAACTAGGATCAGAGTTTAACCATGTTTCAAATGCGTATCCGCAACACACTTTTGTTTTTGCCAACAGAAAAGTACTAGACATTACTTCACAAGAATCCATAGCACAATTCTTTGATGAAAATAAGCCTGACATATTTATTAACTGCGCAGCTTATACTGCTGTAGATAAAGCAGAAGAAGAAATAGCGATCGCCACAAATATAAATGAAATAGCACCAGGCGTCTTAGCGAAATATTGTCAAGACCATGGTTGTATCTTAATACATTATTCTTCAGACTATGTATACCACTGCGAAGTAACGGAACCGATGACTGAGCTTAATGATGTATATCCGCGAGGCGTCTATGCTCGGACAAAATTAGCTGGAGAGAAGAATATTATCGCCAATTGTGATAGATCATTGATCATTAGGACTTCATGGGTATATTCTTCATTTGGGAACAACTTCGTGAAGACTATGCTAAGACTAGGAAGAGCCAAGGAAGCATTAACTGTCGTCAATGATCAAATAGGGACTCCTACTTATGCACGTGATATTGCTGAAGCAACACTGGAACTTATACCCCAGATCACGGCATCGGGATTCAGCGATTTTGGAATCTATAACTATAGCAATACAGGTGTTACTAATTGGATGGCCTTTGCAAAAACGATATTCGAATTAGAAAAAATAAAATGTAATGTATACCCTACAACTACACAAGAGTATGGGGCACCTGCAGAACGTCCGCTATGGAGTGTCCTTTCTAAGGAGAAAATTAAAAATGTCTTTAGTCTTAAAATACCTTCGTGGGAGACAAGTCTTAAAAAATGCCTTTTAGATTTGAAATAGTTACAGCATTTATAGCGCTTTTTGCTTAATTTATTCTTTTTTAGACGTTATACAGTTATGTCGATCCTGATAAAAAGAATAGTGTTTGTTTGTATGTGTCTCCTTGCGCAATTATCTGTGTATGGAACTCACAATAGAGCTGGCGAAATTACCTACCAGCAGATAGATGAACTGACTATACGAGCAACTATAACCACTTACACCAAAACCAGTGCTGGTCCAGGAGTAGATAGAGATACTATTGAAATGTTTTGGGGAGACGGTACGTCGGAGTTTATTTGGAGGACAAATGGTAATGGTGAACCGCAAGCTAATGATGTAAAGATCAACTATTACACAGCAGAGCACACCTATCCAGGTAGAGGCACCTATACCTTGGCGATGATGGATCCTAATAGGGTCAAGGATATTAGAAATATCAGAAATTCTGTTAATATTCCGTTTTTTATTCAGACTCAATTTACGCTACTCAATTCCCAATTTCAGGGTGTCAATAATTCTGCTATCCTTTTGCAACCACCTATTGACTTTGCCTGTAATGGTCAGCGATTCATTCATAATCCTAACGCTTTTGATATAGATGGAGATAGCCTAAGTTTTGAATTGGTGACCCCATTTCAAGAACGTGGTGTGGTAGTACCGGATTATTCTCCTGTGGACCAAGTAGGACCTATCGGTGAAAACAATATAGCTACCATAGATCCTAGGACTGGTGACTTTGTCTGGGATGCTCCTCAAATTCAAGGAGATTATAATATCACTATCAAAATAAATGAATACAGAGAGGGTGTCCTATTAAATAGTATTATTCGAGATATGCAAATATTTGTCAGGGCATGCGATAATCGTCCCCCTGAAATAGAATCGATAGACGAGATATGTGTAGTCGCAGGAGAGGAAGTTCTGTTTGATATAATAGCTACAGATGTGGATGAAGGACAAAGAGTTTCTTTATCTGCTACAGGAGGGCCATTACTTAATGGTGATGCTGTCCTTGAGCCTTCCGACGAATATTTACTTTCTCCATCTGTATCAACTTTTAGATGGGAAACAACCTGTCAGGATATTTCTAAAGAGGCTTATCAGTTCGTTTTCAGAGCGGTAGATAACTTTTTTGATACTACTGGGCTAGCGACGTTAAAAACAGTCAAGGTAAAAGTCGTAGGCCCACCACCACTTGACCTAACTGGAGAATCACAAAGAGACAAAATAAAACTAGAATGGACATCGCCTTACGAATGCGAAGTTACAGAAGATGAATATTTCAGAGGGTTCTCTGTATGGAGAAGGTCCAATAGTAACACCTTTGAAATAGATACTTGTAGAGAAGGTCTCGAAGGAAGGGGGTATGAAAAAGTAATCTTCTTGACAAACGAAAAAGTAGACGACAGATACGTAGCTTTTGACGATAATGTAGAGAAAGGATTTACATATTGTTATAGAGTTCTAGCCGAGTTTGCACAATTAACTAATACCGGTAATCCCTTTAATAAAGTGCAGAGTCTTAGTTCAAACGAAATATGTGTTATTCTATCAAGGGATTTTCCCATGATGACCAAAGTATCTGTAGTGGAGACTTCTATCGAAGAAGGTATCATAGAAACTGCTTGGATAAAACCATCAGCAATAGATCTTGACACGCTTGAAAATCCCGGACCATACATATATCAACTCCAAAGAGCAGAAGGAATAAACGGAACGGAGTTCTTTGATGTCCCGAATGCTAGGTTCGAGTCGGATTTTTTTACTACCCCTATAGATACTAGCTATATAGATATAGGGCTTAACACTGTAGATAATAGTTATAGATACAGAGTACAACTATATACATCTAGTGTCAACACACCATTAAGTGATTCTAACGAAGCGTCTAGCGTGTACTTAAATCCGTCACCTGGAGATCAAGCTATTAATCTGAATTGGCAAGTAAACGTACCTTGGAATAATTACTCATATACTATCTATCGCAAGAATGACTTGACTAATTCATTTGATTCAATAGCAATGACTACAGCTAGCTCATATCGCGATACGGGCTTGATCAATGACCAAGAATATTGTTACGTCATTACTTCTGAAGGCAGCTATAATGTGACTGATCTACCAAGTCCATTGATAAATGACTCTCAGGAATCGTGTGCTATCGCAAGCGACTTAGAGCCTCCTTGTACACCATTCTTATCCATCACCTCCGTATGTGATCAAACGGATATTGCTATCCCTTTCGAAGATCTTGAGAATGAGCTTGAGTGGAGCACACTAGTCGGTGATTGTGAGGAAGCTGATGACCTCGCTGGTTTTAAATTATACTACGCAGAAAACGAATCCGTAGATCTCAGTCTACTGGAAATCATCAACGATATAGATATTAATTCATTTAACCATCAGCCAGAATTTGGTATATCTGGATGCTATGCGATCTCAGCAATTGATAGTTTAGGTAATGAAAGTGAATTATCAGAACGATTCTGCTTGATCAACTGTCCTGCTTATGATCTACCAAATGTTTTTACTCCAAACGGGGATAATACGCATGATACTTTTATCCCTCGCAACAATAGATTCATAGAGCGTATAGAACTCGAAGTATATAATCGGTGGGGCCAATTAGTATATAAGACTGATGATCCTGCTATCAATTGGGATGGGACTAACTTATCAGGTAAAGAACTTGCAGACGGAGTATACTATTATACTTGTAAAATAGTCGAAGACGGTGGAGGATTGAGAGATCCTTTGGCCGGCAATATTCATATATTAAGAAGTAGATAAGATGTTTTCAGGAATCATAGAGTCAGTCGGACAAGTAGAAGGAATAGAAATCCAAGGATCTAATAAACTCATAAAGATCAGCTCGCCTTTATCAAAAGATGCTTATATAGACCAAAGCATAACGCATAATGGAGTATGTCTTACGGTAATTCACCATGATGAAACGACGCACTCTGTAGTCGCTATAGAAGAAACACTGAAGATGTCAAACCTTAATGACTTAGAAGTCGGAGACATCATAAATCTAGAAAAAAGTATAACTGCAAATAAATTGTTAGATGGTCATATCGTACAAGGTCATGTAGATACTACAGGGACTTGCATGAATATTAAAGCGGTAGATGGAAGCTGGTATTTTACATTTTCTTATGATTCTACCTATGCTCATTTACTTGTTCCTAAAGGTTCTGTCACTATCAATGGCGTAAGTCTAACGGTAATCGAACCATCTGATAGTTCTTTCTCTGTGGCCATTATCCCATACACTTATGATTTTACAAATTTTAAAAACCTAAAATTAGGTGATAAAGTAAATTTAGAATTTGATATTATCGGAAAGTATGTAGCCAGACAACTTGCAATTAGAGAGCGTATTTAGAACTTATCGACTAGGCCAATCAAAGATAAAGAAATCAGAGTAGCCCAAAATATTGGAGCTACATCAAAAAGTTATTCTGAGCCTTTCCCATATAACAATGGCCATACAATCTTTCACTTTGTTCCTTGAAATAGGAATAGTTAGTTTCGCCTAAAGTCGAAATCGATTTAAGAAAATCACAAATATTCTTTAAGCTTCGAAACATAATATTAACCTCGACCACAACTTTAATCGCAACCATTTTTTCAAATCCTTGGGCATAAAATAAGGGGTCAAATAAATTTGACCCCTTGTAAATATAATTTTAGGATTTTCTATCCTTTTACATCATTGGACTTGTAGGTAATTCAGCTGCAGTCACTTCTGTATTTTCTTCTATCTCTCCTTCTTCGCCTGCTACCTCAATTGGCATTACCTTAAGGCCATTATAAACTTTCATCCCTGTACCTGCTGGTATCAACTTACCTACAATTACATTCTCCTTAAGACCTGCTAATGTATCGACCTTAGCTCCTATCGCCGCTGTACTCAATACTTTAGTCGTCTCCTGGAATGATGCTGCAGATATCCAACTAGGTGTTCCTAGTGAGGACTTGGTAATACCCTGAAGAACTGGTTTCGAAGTTGAAGGTACTGCATCTCTAACCTTAACTTCTTTCTTATCGTTTCTCTTCAGCTGAGAATTTTCTTCTCTTAGCTGTCTAACAGAAATCAGCTGACCTATTTTCAATGTATCCGAATCACCAGCATCAGTCACAAATTTCTTATCAAAGATCCAATCATTCTGAGCAAAGAAATCGTACTTCTCTACTGCTTCACCTTCTAAGAAAGTAGTATCTCCCGGATCCTCTATCTCTACCCTTCTCATCATCTGCCTTACGATTACTTCTATATGCTTATCGTTTATCGTAATACCTTGAGATCTATAAACTTCTTGCACTCCATTTACTAAATACTGGGCGACGGCGAATGAGCCTTTGATATTCAATATATCGATTGGAGCTGTAGCACCATCTGATAACTGAGTACCTGCTCTTACGAAATCACCTTCTTGTACCAAAATGTGCTTAGATAGACCGACCATGTATTTCTTCTTCTGATCTGTCTTCTCATCATGCACAAATACTTCTCTATTACCCCTTTTTATCTTACCGAAGGATACGATCCCATCTATTGCTGAAGTTACTGCAGGGTTCGAAGGATTTCTCGCCTCAAACAATTCTGTAACTCTTGGAAGACCACCGGTGATATCAGATATCTTTCCTAGTTTCCTTGGTATCTTAACTATCTTCTGACCAGACTGTACTTCCGCGCCATCTTCTACCGCTATGTATGCACCCACTGGTAGATTATAACTTTTCAGTTCCTTACCACCTGGCGAGACTATTTTTATAGTCGGTATCTTTTTCTTCTGCTTCGATTCTACTATTACCTTCTCTACATATCCAGTTTGATCATCTCTCTCTATTCTGAATGTTACCCCTTCATCTACATCTTCAAACTGTACTATACCAGAGAACTCTGTCACGATAACCGCGTTGAACGGATCCCATTCACAGATCACATCTCCTCTCTTGATCTTTTGCTTATTCTTTACAAAAAGATTAGATCCATAAGGAACATGATGGGTAACAAATATTTTTCCAGTTTCCTTATCTACAATTCTAATCTCACCAGATCGTGACAATACTATTTTACTATCGTTGTCTCCTTCTTTGTAATCAACAGTCTTGACATTATCAAACTCTAGCAATCCGTCAAACTTAGATTCCAATTGATTCTCTGCTTTGGATACAGAAGCGATACCCCCAACGTGGAAGGTTCTCAATGTCAACTGTGTTCCAGGCTCTCCAATACTCTGAGCTGCAATAATACCAACTGCATCTCCCATATCTGCTATCCTACCCGTTGCTAAGTTCTTTCCATAACACTTGCCACAGATTCCTCTCTTTGTTTCACACGTTAATGCTGATCTTATACTTATCGCTTCTATCCCTTCGCTCTCAATGTACTCAGCAGTCTTATCATCTATGTAGCTACCTGATGATAATATTATTTCATCAGTTACCGGATGCTTTATATCATATAGGCAATACCTTCCTCTTATCCTTGCTGCTAAGGAAACTACTACCTTATCATTATCCTTAAGAGCTAATGTCTCTATTCCTCTTAAAGTCATACAATCTGCTTCATTGACTATGACGTCTTGAGATACATCTACAAGTCTTCTCGTCAGATATCCTGCATCCGCAGTTTTCAATGCTGTATCGGCCAAACCTTTTCTAGCACCGTGAGTAGATATAAAGTACTCTAATACAGATAGTCCATCCAAAAAGTTAGAAAGGATAGGATTCTCAATAATCGCTCCACCTGAAGAACCTGATTTCTTTGGCTTCGCCATCAGACCTCTCAATCCACACAACTGCTTGATCTGTTGCTTAGAACCCCTCGCCCCAGAATCCAACATCATGTAAACCGAGTTGAATCCATTCTTATGAGCTGCAATTTCCTTCATCAGATTCTCCGTGATCTTGTTATCTGCAAAAGTCCACTTATCTATGATCTGATTGTATCGCTCATTGTTTGTGATAAGCCCCATGTTATAGTTCTCCCACACTTCATCTACCTCTGCTTTCGCACTTATCAGTGTGCTTTCTTTCATACTTGGAGTAATTAGATCTCCGAGGTTAAACGAAAGACCACCTTTGAAAGACCAGTAGAAACCCATCTCTTTTATCTTATCCAAGAACTTAGCGGTTACCGTAAAGTTCGTACGAGTAATAATATCAGCGATGATCTTCTTAAGATTCTTCTTAGTAAGAAGCTCATTGATGTAAGGTACTTCCTCTGGTCTTGCTTGATTAAACATCGCTCGACCAACAGTAGTCTCCGTCAATTTTATAACTAAGTTACCTTCTTCATCTTCAACCGGCACTCTCACTTTGATTCCAGTATGAAGGTCTATCGCTCCTTCGTTATAAGCGATCATTACTTCTTCTGGACTATAGAATTTTAAATTTATTTCCTTGTCATCTGTCTTATTCTCTTTGGTCATATAGTATAGACCTAAAACCATATCCTGAGAAGGAACAGTAATAGGAGAACCATCTTGAGGGTTAAGCATATTATGAGCAGAAAGCATTAGTACTTGCGCCTCTAATATTGCCCCTTGACCTAATGGTACGTGGACTGCCATCTGATCACCATCAAAATCCGCGTTAAATGCACCACATACTAGTGGATGAAGTTGTATCGCTTTTCCTTCTACAAGCTTAGGTTGGAATGCCTGTATCGAAAGTCGGTGAAGCGTCGGAGCTCTGTTCAACATAATAGGGTGTCCCTTCAATATGTTCTCCAAGATCTCCCAGATCACAGGATCTTTTCTATCTACTAGTTTCTTTGCTGACTTAACCGTCTTGACTATTCCTCTCTCTATTAATTTTCTGATCACGAAAGGTTTGAAAAGCTCTGCAGCCATTCCTTTAGGTAGTCCACATTCGTGAAGCTTCAGACTAGGTCCTACAACAATCACGGATCTACCAGAATAATCAACCCTTTTTCCAAGAAGATTCTGTCTGAATCTACCTTGCTTACCTTTAAGAATATCACTTAAAGATTTCAGTGATCGCCCACCTTCTGCTTTTACAGCATTAGATTTCCTAGAGTTATCAAATAACGAATCGACAGCTTCCTGAAGCATTCTCTTCTCATTTCTAAGAATTACCTCTGGTGCTTTGATCTCCAGTAATCTTTTTAATCTGTTGTTCCTGATTATGACTCTTCTGTAAAGATCATTAAGATCAGAACTCGCAAATCGCCCACCATCTAGAGGGACCAATGGTCTCAGCTCTGGTGGTATGACTGGCAAATATTGTATGATAGCCCACTCAGGCTTGTTCTCTACTCTCGTCTGCCCATCTCTAAATGCTTCTACTACTCTTAATCTCTTAAGTGCTTCAGATTTTCTCTGTTGTGAGGTCTCTGTAGCTGCTTGATGTCTAAGTGCAAAAGCTAATTCATCAAGTTCTAATCTTTCTAAAAGATCTCTTACGGCCTCTGCTCCCATCTTCGCTAAAAACTTATTAGGATCAGAATCATCTAGTAACTGATTATCCTTAGGAAGTGTCTCTAATACTTCGAAGTATTCTTCTTCTGTCAATAGTGTTAGATACTCTATCTCTTCAGCTTTTATTCCTGGATTAATTACTGCATATCTCTCGTAGTAGATTATCGTTTCTAATTTCTTAGATGACAACCCTAGTAGATATCCGATTTTGTTAGGAAGTGATTTAAAGAACCAGATGTGTACTACAGGCACTACTAATTTGATATGCCCCATTCTCTCTCTCCTTACTTTCTTCTCTGTCACCTCTACGCCGCATCTATCACATACGATTCCTTTATATCTAATTCTCTTATACTTACCACAATAGCATTCAAAATCCTTTACAGGACCGAATATACGTTCACAAAACAACCCATCCCTTTCTGGCTTATAAGACCTATAATTTATAGTCTCAGGCTTTAAAACCTCTCCAAAAGACCTCTCTAATATATCGTCTGGGGAAGTAAGACAGATGGTAATATTTTTGAAATTTGCTTTTCTGCTATTTAAATTCTTTTTAAATGACATACGATATTTATGTATTAGTTAAAGAATACTTTTTTAAAATTCACTTACTAAGTGAATTTGATATCTAGTGCTAGTCCTCTCAATTCATGCACTAGTACATTGAATGACTCAGGGATATTCGGTTCTGGAAGATTGTCTCCTTTCACGATCGCTTCATAAGTCTTCGCTCTTCCTTGAATATCATCCGACTTCAGTGTCAGTAGCTCTCTCAATATTTGTGACGCACCGAATGCCTCTAATGCCCATACCTCCATCTCACCGAAACGCTGCCCACCAAACTGAGCCTTACCACCTAGCGGTTGCTGTGTAATAAGTGAGTATGGTCCGATTGATCTTGCATGCATCTTATCATCTACCATGTGAGATAACTTAAGCATGTAGATGATACCAACTGTTGCTTGCTGGTGAAATTTATCACCTGTCTCTCCATCGTATAAATAGGTCTGTCCAAGTGTCGGAAGACCTGCTTCCTTGATCTTTACATCGATCTCATCTATAGTTGCTCCATCGAAGATCGGCGTTGCATACTTCTCTCCCAACTTAACTCCTGCCCATCCTAGAACCGTCTCAAATATTTGACCTAGGTTCATTCTAGATGGTACACCTAATGGATTAAGTACGATATCAACAGGAGTTCCATCTTCTAAGAACGGCATATCCTCTTGTCTTACTATCCTTGATACGATACCCTTGTTACCATGTCTTCCGGCAAGCTTATCTCCTACCTTCAGCTTTCTCTTCTTAGCCATGTAGACTTTTGCAAGCTTAAGTACACCTGCAGGCAACTCATCCCCAATACTGATATTAAACTTCTCTCTCTTGTACTTTCCTACTATCTCATTTACTTTGATACTATAGTTATGAAGCAGTTGAGCGATTAGTTTATTATCCTTCTCTTCTTTGGTCCAGTTAGTATAATCTACTTGAGAGTAGTCTAAGGTCTTAAGTACCTTATTGCTAAACTTTGTTCCTTTACCTACTAAGTCTTCATTATAGATAGATCTCACTCCTTGAGAAGTTTTGCCCTTAAGCATAACCATCAGTTTATCTACTAGGACAGTCTTCAGTTCATTAAGAGCTACCTCATGTCTATCATCTAGTTTTGAGAGTAATTCTTTCTCTTGGACTTTTTGGAACTTATCCTTCTTAGCTCTTGCAAAAAGTCTCTTGTCTATGATCACCCCTTTTGTAGATGGAGGTGCTTTCATAGATGCATCTTTTACATCACCTGCTTTATCTCCGAAGATCGCTCTTAGTAGTTTTTCTTCTGGTGTAGGATCCGACTCTCCTTTAGGAGTGATCTTACCGATTATGATATCTCCTTCCTTCACCCATGCCCCTACTCTTATGATTCCATTCTCATCTAGATCCTTAGTTGCTTCTTCACTTACATTAGGAATATCATTGGTCAATTCCTCTTCCCCTAGTTTCGTATCTCTTACGTCTAATTCATAATTCTCTATGTGTAGAGAAGTGAATATATCTTCTCTTACAACTCGCTCTGAAAGAACGATCGCATCCTCAAAGTTATAACCCTTCCAAGGCATGAATGAAACCATTAGATTTTGTCCTAATGCCAACTCTCCTTTCTGTGTTGCGTATCCATCACAGAGCAAACTTCCTTTCTTAACTCGCTGACCCTTTCTTACGATTGGCTTAAGGTTAATGCAGGTACCTTGGTTAGTTCTTCTGAACTTTATCAATGGATATTTCTTGATATTATCTTCGAATGAAACTAACTGTTCATCTTCATTCCTATCATACTTTATTATGATTTCATTTGCATCCACATAATCAACTACTCCTGGTCCTTCTGCATTGATCAACATCCTAGAATCTCTCGCTACTTTTCCTTCTAGTCCGGTACCGACTACCGGTGATGCCGGCTTTACACACGGTACCGCCTGACGTTGCATGTTAGATCCCATCAAGGCTCTGTTCGCATCATCATTCTCCAAGAATGGTATCATAGATGCTGATACACCTACGATCTGATTAGGTGCTACATCCATGTATTCGATGGTACTAGGTTCTAATACTGGGAATTCACCGTGTTCTCTACAAGCAACTACATCATGTTTAAATGCTCCTTGCTCATCGATCTGAGCATTTGCTTGTGCTATGATCTTAAAATCTTCTCCTTCTGCAGATAGATATTCTGCTGGATTTTTTACATCTACTTTTCCTCCAATTACTTTTCTATATGGAGTCTCCAAGAATCCCATCTTATTCACTTTCGCGTGAACACAAAGTGTAGATATCAATCCAATGTTAGGTCCCTCCGGCGTCTCGATCGTACACAATCTACCATAATGAGAATAGTGAACATCTCTTACCTCAAAACCTGCTCGCTCTCTCGAAAGACCACCGGGCCCTAGAGCTGATATTCTTCTCTTGTGGGTGATCTCTGATAGAGGATTCGTCTGATCCAAAAACTGAGATAACTGACTCGTTCCGAAAAATGAATTTATAACTGATGATAAGGTCCTTGCATTTATCAGATCGATCGGTGTAAATACCTCATTATCTCTTACATTCATTCGCTCTCTGATCGTTCTTGCCATTCTTGCAAGACCTACTCCGAACTGTGCGTATAATTGCTCACCCACTGTTCTTACTCTCCTGTTACTTAAATGATCAATATCATCCAGCTCTGCTTTCTGATTGATCAAGTTCACTAGATATCTTACGATCTCGATGATATCATCTTTAGTCAATACTAAAGTGTCCATCGGCACGTCTACCTCTAGTTTTCTATTTATTTTATATCTTCCTACTTCTCCAAGATTATATCTCTTATCAGAGAAGAATAACTTATCAATTATACCTCTTGCCGTTTCTTCATCTGGCGGATCAGTACCTCTAAGCTGTCTGTAGATATGCTGTACTGCTTCTATCTCTGAACTCGTAGGATCCTTATGAAGCGTATTATAAATAATAGAGTAATCTGCATCTATATCTTCCTTTTGTAGGATAATAGTTTCTGCTTCAGCTTCTACTACAAGCTGTATATTTTCTTCATCGAGCTCAACGTCTCTCTCGATGATAATTTCATTTCTTTCTATAGTCACAACTTCCCCAGTATCCTCATCCACAAAATCTTCTGTCCACTTTCTAAGTACTCTTGCAGCTAATTTTCTTCCTACCGCTTTTTTGAGTGAAGCCTTAGAGACTTTCACTTCTTCTGCTAATCCAAATAGATTTAATATCTCTCTATCTGAATCATACCCAATTGCTCTCAGAAGAGTAGTAACTGGGAATTTTTTCTTTCTATCAATGTAGGCATACATAACCGTATTGATATCTGTTGCGAATTCCATCCATGCTCCCTTGAATGGTATTACTCTGGCAGAGTAAAGCTTAGAACCGTTAGGGTGAAAACTCTGGCTAAAGAATACACCTGGCGATCTGTGCAACTGAGAAACGATAACTCGCTCTGCTCCATTGATCACGAAAGTACCTTTAGGTGTCATATAAGGTATGTTACCTAAGAATACATCCTGTACGATAGTTTGAAAATCTACGTGCTCCTCATCATTACAAGATAATCTGAGCTTAGCCTTAAGTGGTACACTATAGGTAAGACCTCTCTGCATACACTCTTCGATAGAGTATCTAGGAGGATCTATGAAGTAATCCAAAAACTCAAGTACGAAAATATTTCTCGCATCTGTAATTGGAAAATTCTCTTGGAAAACTCTATAAAGCCCTTCACTATTCCTATTCTCTGGAGTAGTTTCTAGCTGGAAGAATTCCTGAAACCCTTGTAATTGAATCTCTAAAAGATCCGGGTATTGAGAAGGGAGCTTGATCTTTCCGAAGCTTATTCTTATATCTTCGGCAGTTTTAGCTAAAGCAGTAGAAGCCATGTGTATCTTTTTTGGTTAGTCGCGATTGTTAGTCGCTACAAAATGAAAAACAACAAAAGCATTAGAATAAGTCAATTCGTCAATTGACCTTTTCTAATGCTCTAAATCTTCTGTATAAAACTCTTGGTTTCTGTCATCAAGTCAGCAGCAGTTTACTTTAATTCAACTTCAGCTCCTGCACCTTCTAGTGCCGCTTTGATTGATTCTGCTTCTGCTTTTGCAACACCCTCTTTAATTACCTGAGGAGCACCATCTACTAAGTCTTTTGCATCCTTAAGTCCTACACCTAATAAGTTTTTAACTTCTTTTACTACAGCTAGTTTCGCTGCTCCAGCAGAGTTTAACAAAATATCAAATTCTGTTTGCTCTTCTGCAGCCTCTCCGCCGCCAGCACCTGGTGCTGCCATTGCTACTGCTGCTGCTGCTGGCTCGATGCCGTGCTCTTCTTTTAATATGTCTGCTAGTTCATTTACCTCTTTTACGGTAAGACCTACCAACTGATCTGCGAATGCTTTTAAATCTGCCATGTTTAATGGTTTTAATTTGTTTTTTAATTACGTAATTCTATATGCGTAAATATATTTTTGCTTGGAAGCCAAATTTATTGGGCTCTCTCTTGCAAAGTCTTAACGAGACCTGCCAGTTTACCACCACTCGATTTAAGAGCAGAGATAACATTCTTAGCAGGAGACTGAAGAAGTAATATTACTTCTCCGATCAACTCTTCTTTAGACTTAAGACTTGCGAGTGCCTTCACTTGATCATCACCGATATAAAAAGAGCTATCGATATAAGCTGCTTTTAATACGGGCTTGTCATGTTTCTTTCTGAATTCTTCTATGATCTTAGCAGGGGCATTAGCCGTTGATGAAAACATCAATGCTGTTGGCCCTTTTAAACTATCATATAATTCACTATAATCAGTACCTTCTATACTTTCTAATGCTTTTTTTGTCAAAGTATTCTTGACCACTTTCATCTCTACTCCCTGCTCAAAGCATTTGCCTCTTAGGTTATTCACTTGTTCTACTGTAAGTGCAGATGAATCCGTCACATAGAAGAATGGCGCGTTGCTGAACTTTTCAGTAAGCTCCGCTATAGCTAGTGTTTTGTGTTCTTTCTTCATTATTCTATGATTAAACTATGATTGTTTTAGGATCTATTTTTATTCCAGGACTCATCGTACTCGCTACATTGACCGACTTCATATAAGTACCTTTGACAGAGGATGGCTTCATCCTAGCTATTGTAGTCAATAACTCACTTGCATTCTCAAGCAATTTTTCAGGGGTAAATGATACTCTACCTATAGAAGAGTGCACGATTCCAAACTTGTCTATTCTGAAAGCGATCTTACCACCCTTTACACTGCTTACAGCTGCACCTACATCAGGTGTCACTGTACCAGTCTTAGGGTTAGGCATAAGACCTCTTGGTCCTAATATCCTACCTACCTTACCTACCTGTGCCATTACGTTTGGTGTCGCTACTATCACATCTATATCCGTCCATCCATCCTGAATCTTTTTGATAAATTCATCTAGACCTACATGATCAGCTCCTGCAGCTTTAGCCTCTTCTTCCTTATCAGGAGTACATAGGACTAGTACTCTCTTTGTTTTACCAGTTCCATTTGGTAATGTCACTGTGCCTCTGATCGCTTGGTCAGCTTTACGAGGATCAACGCCTAGTCTTATATGTAAATCGACAGACGCATCAAATTTTGTAGTGTTTACCTCTTTCACGAGTGCCATAGCATCCGTAAGAGGATATAGCTTTTCGATGTCTACTTTTTCTTCAGCTACTTTTCTCTTTTTTGTAATTTTTGCCATTATTATATTTAGTTTGAGGTGATAGCGTACTGGTCTTAAACCAGTACTTCCTTCTTAAAATCTAGTAAGTATTCTCTAAGCTTCTGCTGCTTCTGCTCCCCATGGCGGAGTGCCTTTCACATTTAAACCCATACTTCTAGCGGTTCCTGCGACCATCTTCATAGCCGATTCTATTTTGAATGCATTAAGATCTTCCATCTTATCCTCTGCAATTGCTTTCACTTGATCCCAAGTAACATTTCCTACCTTTTGTCTATTAGACTCAGGTGATCCTTTTTTCAATTTTGCAGCTTCTAATAACTGTACTGCTGCTGGAGTAGTTTTTATAACGAACTCAAAGGACTTATCTTTAAATACCGTTATTACAACTGGTACTATCTTACCCTGCGACTCTTGAGTCCTTGCATTGAATCTCTTGCAAAACTCCATGATGTTCACTCCTTTCGCACCTAATGCAGGTCCTACTGGTGGTGCAGGGTTTGCCTGTCCTCCTTTAACTTGTAATTTTATAAAACCACCTATTTCTTTAGCCATTATTAACTATTGACAACTTTTTAAATAATATACTGAAGCGATTGATCACTTCTATTTATGATTCTTTATCTACTTGCATAAAGTTCAACTCTACCTCTGTCCCTCTTCCGAATATCTTCACGATAACTTTAAGCTTTTTCTTCTCTTCGTTAACTTCTTTAATATCTCCTACAAAACCGTTGAATGGACCATCAATTATCTTGACTGTCTCTCCTACGATAAATGGCTCTATCAATGCTTCTCCTACTTCTTGTGACTCATCTACCTTGCCTAACATTCTGTTTGCTTCAGAACGTTGCATTGGTATAGGCTTCGTCTTTCCTAAAAAGTGGATAACATTTGGAATATTAGCAATACCCTGCACTATATCAGGGCTAAATTTTTTATAATGCGCTTCTATTAAGATATAACCGGGTAGGATATTTCTTTCTAGAATTACTTTCTTTCCGCTACGTATCTTATATACCTTCTCTGATGGTACCAATACTTGACTCACCCCCGCACTCCAATTATTTCTTTGAATCTCTAACTCGATTCGCTCCTTTATCTTTCGCTCTTTACCACTTATTACTCTGAGTGAATACCATCTCTTACCATCATCTATAGGTGCTTCTTTCTTAGGCGCTTCTACTTCAGCCTCTTTATCTACAGCTGCTGCTGCAACCGCTGCCGCCATCACACCACCACCTGCAGGTGTTGACTCTTCTTCTGCTTTTGCTTCAGTTGTATTAGACTCTTCTTCAACTGTTTCTTCTTCAGATTCTGTTTTTACTTCATAGTCCAAACTAGTCGAATCTTCCCCACCTTCATTTGACACCTTTTCTTCCTGAACTACCTCATCCTTATCCTGAGTATCATCTACATCAATAACTTCTTCTTGGTCACTAGATACACTAACGACCTCCTCGTTGAGTTCTGCACTCAAATCCTCATTTGGATTTTTATCTTCTGGTAAGTGTTCCTCAGACATATGATTAAATATTGATATTGTAAATAGTTGTTAATATTCCTTTGGAAATAACATCCAGAATCAATACTACGATCGCAAAAATTATGGTGGCTATAACTACCAACTTAGTGCTATCCAACAAGGATGCCCATGTAGGCCATGTTACTTTATGCAAAAGTTCATTGTAACTTTCTTTCAAATAGAGTACTACGCTTTCCATAATTAATTTATCAACGGTTTCTAATTCAATACTTATAGGAAAAATTGCAGGGGAGACAGGACTTGAACCCGCAGCCTATGGTTTTGGAGACCAGTGCTCTACCAATTGAGCTACTCCCCTGTATCGGCTAAGCAGAAATTTTCTGCCTCTAACAATCTCTTTAATACCTAAACACTTTACCTAGATATCTGGAGATTAGACAAATTACATATATCTATATATTTGTCTATTTCCTAAAATGGAAAAATTAAGCACCCAATTTGAATGCTTAATTTTCCTATAAATTATATTTCAAATATTATTCTTAAGCGATGATCTCTGTTACCTGACCCGCTCCTACAGTTCTACCACCTTCTCTGATTGCAAATCGAAGACCTTTCTCCATTGCAATAGGGTTAATTAACTTAACCTCTAATGTCACGTTATCACCAGGCATTACCATTTCTACTCCTGCTGGAAGCACTACATCTCCAGTTACATCAGTAGTTCTAAAGTAAAACTGAGGTCTGTATCCATTAAAGAAAGGAGTGTGTCTTCCACCTTCGTCTTTTCCAAGAACATAAGTCTCGCACTTAAAGTGTGAGTGTGGAGTTACAGATCCTGGCTTAACGATTACCATTCCTCTCTTGATCATCTCTTTATCGATACCTCTTAGAAGAAGACCAGCATTATCACCCGCTTCACCTCTATCTAATATCTTTCTAAACATCTCAACACCTGTAATTGTAGATGTCAATGGCTTAGCATCTGGTGCTTGCATTCCTACGATCTCAACAGGGTCTCCTGTATTGATCACTCCTCTCTCCACTCTACCCGTTGCAACAGTCCCTCTACCTGTGATAGAGAATACATCCTCTACAGGCATCAAGAAAGGCTTATCTACATCTCTTACTGGCTCAGGTACTTCCGCATCTACTGCAGCCATAAGTGCTTTGATCTGATCTTTTGCTGCAGCATCATCTTCTAATGCTTTAAGCGCAGATCCTTGTACAACTGAAGAGTTAGTACCATCAAAATCATACTGATCTAACAATTCTCTTACTTCCATTTCTACAAGCTCTAACATCTCTGCATCATCTACAAGGTCAACCTTGTTCATGAATACTACGATCTTAGGTACTCCTACCTGCTTAGCAAGTAAGATGTGCTCTCTAGTCTGAGGCATAGGTCCATCTGTCGCTGCAACAACTAATATTGCACCATCCATTTGTGCAGCACCTGTAACCATGTTCTTCACATAATCGGCGTGACCAGGACAATCAACGTGAGCATAGTGACGATTAGCAGTCTCGTACTCTACGTGAGCCGTATTAATAGTAATACCTCTTTCTTTTTCTTCAGGAGCTCCATCAATTGCATCATAAGCCTGCTTTTCTGCAAGGCCATCCTCAGCAAGTACATGCGTAATAGCCGCTGTAAGAGTAGTCTTACCATGATCTACGTGACCGATTGTTCCTATGTTTACGTGAGGCTTATTCCTCACAAAATTTTCCTTTGCCATCCGGAATGTTTTTTAAAAGTTTTAAAAAATAAATCAAATAATTACTGCCGTTGGCAGGATCGACCCTTTTGGTCAATATCTCTTTGTATAAAAATCTTCAAAAAGATGCTTTTATCTTTTTGAGCCAATGAAGGGAATTGAACCCCCGACCCCTTCCTTACCATGGAAGTGCTCTACCCCTGAGCTACATTGGC
>ENA-ORXT01000625-ORXT01000625.1-marine-metagenome-genome-assembly--contig:-NODE-625-length-54335-cov-37.096299_pt1 | contig 54335 bp, 42 predicted proteins | sample MGYA00237868_ERZ511482 | MGnify/ENA metagenome assembly ERZ511482 | reverse complement strand
TCAAAACCAATGTAACCCGTTTTACTACCTTCTAATAAATGTTCTTCTATGCCAGGCATCATATCGTGTAACAAACCGCGCCAGCGCATTTCTTCTATAAAGTTCATTATAAAAAATTAAGGCGCAAATATAAATTGTTTTTATGGTTTGGCTAAGAAATATTATGATAATAAAATAAAAAAGAACACCTGAATTAATTTTTTGTGTTTTAAAATTAATCCAAGTTTTCTTAGCTGTTTTCATTTTATATTTAGAAAAAAGCTTAAAGAAGAAAGTCTCTAAATTATTAGTTATATCTCTGTTGCTACAGGAAAATCAATTTCTACTTGTGTAAGGTTATGAAAAGTATTGGTAATGTTAATTATTCCGGCAGCTATTACTAAGTCTACAAAATTTTCTTTTTTGTAGCCTGCGTTAAAAAATTCTGCTTTCAATTCATCGCCTACTTTTCCTCTATTATCTGCTATAGACTTTGACATTCTTGCCAATATATCTAATTTAGCATCCCAACTGGCGCCACCTTTTCGCAATTCAATAATTTGTTCATCATTAAAACCATTCATTTTAGCAATTGCGGTATGTGCTGATTGGCAGTAGGTACAACCTTTTACCTAGCTAATTGCTAAATCAATTACTTCTTTTTCTTTTTTTGATAAAGAAGTTTTACAAGAACAATGCAAAGATAACCAAATTTTTTAATAATAGACAGACTTGTCTGTTTTTTTGTCTTTGTTCAGACATTTGAAACTTTACAAAATGTTTTTCAGTAAGTTTATTGCCTCTCTAATAGGCCATATTTCCTGATGCAAATGACTTTCTGTTATCGCCCCTTCGTAAAGCAAATAAATACGTTTTGACAATCGCTTTTGAGTAGTCAATTTTAAATGAGGCTTGTTTTCTTTTACCAGGTTTTTTATGAAGTGCAAAAAATCAAGTTTATTCTTTTTTATACAAGCTCGTATTTTTTCATTTTGCGGGTCAATTTCTGCTATTGTTCTAATACACCAACATCCATTAAACTGTTCATTTTTAAAAAAAGGGATTAAAAATTGTAATACGGCAATTAGCTGTGCATCGCCCTTTGATTTAAGCTCGCAAAATTGTTTTATATTTTCTGATAGTACATCATCTCTATATTTCAAATAAGCAGTACATAAATCTTCTTTCGATTTAAAATGACTATATAAAGTTGCTTTTGCGATACCCGCCTTTTCAATAATTTCATTGATACCTGTTAAATTATACCCATTTTTATAAAATAACTCAGAGGCGGTATTGATTATTAAAGTTCTGGTTTTACTTACTGCCATATTATACAAACAGACTTGTCTGTATTTTATTTTGTAGAGAATGATTTTTTCTTCTGTTAATCAGGCAGGCTTGATTACCACAGGAAATTCAGAACCCTTACATTTCAAAAATAAAATTCCTGTCAATTAAGGTTTGCTTTGTTGCTTTTGTTATGTGGATTATTTTAAACATTCGATTTTTCACCAGAAATATTTAATAGATTAACTAATTAACTCGTTAAGCCAAAAGGAACTCTTAAATTAAAATTTGCTATATTCGAGTATTAATACCTCACATTAAAACCGTAAAAGTGTTAGTGATGTATTAAAAGCAAATCAATTAATTAAATGAAGAATGATATGAAGATCATAAAAATTGCATGCGTAATGTTTATAATGTCGTCAATTACCTGGGGCTGTAATCAAGGTAATTCTGACAAGCAAGACACCAAGCAAAAACAAGCGCAAGAGCCAATACAACCGATTCAATTTCAAACTAATACAGAATCAGATAAATACGGAAGAAAGTCTGGTGATCAACATTATGGTCACGATCATGCCCCTGCAAACCAGCAACCGGTAAATCAATTGAATACACCGCAAGCAACTCCGGCAGGCGGGCCAGATAAATTTGGCAGAAATCCTGGAGATCAACATTATGGACATGACCATGAGTAGTGTAAACAAAAATTAATAGGATTTTTTATTTTGAGGTCTTACAGGTTTTTAAAATAACTCCATATCGAAGTGTTTGCATAATATTTTACGGCCGACTTCGGTTATTAGATTAACCCTGATTGGAAAGGAAATCCTTTTTGTGGAATGGCCTTTGTCGCGCAGCAATCACAAAAAGATTGGAATGGAAAGCAGGTAGCCCGCCTTTTACGAGTTGTACTGTTTCGTTTCAAAAAAATATTTTACTTTTAAATTTAATTAAACAGTTATGCTTTTATGAAATTTGGTAAAGTTGACAAGCCCGGCGATTTTAAATTTATTTTACCGCAAGATAATGCTGGCACAAAAAAGGTATTGGGTGGCAAAGCTTTAAAAAAAGTAAATTACTTTGTTGGCTGCGCCAAATGGAATCGGCAGGATTTAAAAGGTTTTTACCCGCGTGGCACAAAAGATGAGTTAATCTATTATGCCAGCCAATTTAACAGCATTGAATTAAATGCTACTTTTTACAGAATTTTCCCAGCAACAACTGTTGAAAAATGGCATCAAAAAGTGGGAGAGGATTTTAAGTTTTTTCCAAAAGTGCCGCAAATTATTAGTCAGTTTAAACGATTACAAAATTGCGCTGCCGAGCAAAGTGCTTATTTAGATAGTGTTGCCCATTTAAAAGAAAAGTTGGGTATGATTTTTTTACAAATGCATCCTAATTTTGCACCAAAAAATTTTGAAGTGTTGCAAAAGTTTATTGAAAATTGGCCCAAAGGTTTTCCCTTAGCTGTTGAATTGAGGCATACAGATTGGTTTAACAGCGATATTGCCAAAGCCGTTTATGCCTTATTTGAAAAACATAAAATTAGCAATATAATTGTTGATACGGCTGGCAGGCGCGATTTATTGCACATGAAATTAACCAGTAAAAATGCATTTATACGCTATAATGGAGCCAACCACGAAAGTGATTATACCCGCTTAGATGATTGGGTGACCAGAATTGAAAGTTGGGTAAATCAAGGGTTAAAAAATCTATATTTTTTTGTACATCAAAATCACGAACAAGCCTCGCCCTTGTTATCAAAATATTTTATTGAGCAACTTAATGAGCGGTTGTTATTAAACTTAAAGGTACCCAACTTTACTGAAAAAGCAAATAACTTAAAGTTGTTTTAAAATGTTTTGCGCTATTAAACTATATTTTGGAATTGAATCTTATAATTTAATTGTTGACCAACTTTGAGTTTCCAGTCTCCATTAACACCAGTAATATCATTTGAAGCTGATACAGAAATATTGAGGGCAGTTTCCAAATAATGAATGGCAGCTTTACCAATTGTGTCCTTAGCAAATTCGCAACCATAAATGTTCAAATGCTCTATTTTATTAAGCATTTGCTTAGCCTTCAGCCAATAAACAATTGCTCTTTTGTCTTTCCAGGTTAATAAAACATCTTACCAAACGTATTTTTAAAGAAAATAGACCAGTAGTAAAAAATAGTAAACATTTAAACGAAACAAGCTAACCAAATTGCAAGTAAAGGCTTAAATTTACAGCATGTTGAAGTACACAAAAAATACTTTACAAAAGGTAGAGCATATTTTTAAAGAAACAGGTTATCAAATACGCTATGGTAAAGGTAATTTTAGTTCGGGCTATTGTTTGCTAAATGAACAGCAAATAATTGTGGTGAATAAATTTTTTGATACGGAAGCAAGAATAACTTGTTTATTGGAGCTTTTAATATCAATTAATATTGAAGAAGAAAAGTTAGAGCAGAAGACAAAAAAGCATTTTCAAGAATTTTTAAAACATATTGAACAAGTTTGAAAGTTACAATGTTAGGCACAGGCACTTCTGGTGGTGTACCTTTAATTGGTTGCAATTGCGAAGTTTGCACATCATCTGACCGTAAAGATAATCGCTTACGGAGTTCTGTATTTATTGAATTAAATAACTTTAATTTTGTAATTGATACAGGGCCAGATTTTAGATATCAAATGCTTAGGGCAGGAGTAAAAAAATTAGATGCCGTTGTTTTTACCCACGAACATAAAGACCATACTGCAGGCTTAGATGATGTAAGAGCTTTCAATTTTTTGCAACAATCTGAAATGCAAGTATATGCCACCAATGAAGTTCAAGCTGCCTTAAAAAAAGCCTATGATTATGTTTTTGTAAAAAAGAAACATTTTGGAATACCACAAATAAATTTAAATTCTATTACAAATAAGCCTTTTAAATTAGGTGGAAAAAAAATTATACCAATTGAAGTATTGCACAGCAAGTTGCCTGTATTAGGTTTTAGAATAGATGATTTTACCTATATTACTGATGCAAACTATATAAGTAATATTGAGTTAGCTAAGGTTGTTGGCACTAAAATTTTGGTATTAAATGCTTTGAGACATAAAGAACACATAAGTCATTTTACACTTAATGAAGCAATTGAAATAGCACAAACTGTTAAAGCTGAAAAAACTTATTTTACGCATATTAGCCACCAATTAGGTTTACATAATATCATTGAAAAAGAATTACCAGAAAATATTTACTTAGCTTATGATGGCCTTAAATTTAAACTTTAGTTTTACTGAAAACTCGTTTTAACCATTGAGGCAGTACTATAAAACCTAAAGGTATAAATATATAATAGCTAAAAATACGCCAAAAGAAAGATAAGGTTGGTGCGGTTCCATCAGGTACAAATTCTCCTAAAATTCTAATAAATGAAAATTCTGCGGCTCCGCTGCTTCCAGGTGTGGGGCTTAGTGCCATTACAAGATATAAAATAAATGATCTAGCTAAAATTAATAATTGTTCACTATTATAAACTACAGCCAATATTATAAAATTTACGACCAAAAAGCGCATAACCCATGCACCTAAAGTACCAACAAAGCCACCCAGCCAATAACCCAAGGTTTTATCTTTTAATCCTTTAGAAGCTATTTCCAAATCTTTAGCGGTACGCCTTCCAATATGTTTCCACCTTCTTATATAAGGTAAAGAGAATATTTTTTCAATAAGCCATTTTATTGTATTTGGATTTAAAAACAAACCATAGGCTACTACTAAAAACATTATAACATTTATTACAAAGCCAACATAAAAAAAGTAAGCCCAACCACTATTTACAAATGCACCACCTAAAATTATCCAAAATAAAATTGCTAACAAAGTAAAAAGCAAGCCATCTAAAAAAATGGTAATTAAAATTATTGTGGTTGTTCGCCCTACGGATATACCTTCTTTGGTAAGAAAAAAAAGTGCTACAGCCGTACCACCAACCGAAGATGGTGTAACACAACTACTAAACTCCCACAAACTAATTATTTGAAAACTTTGATACCAACTTATTTCATGATCTGTAAGTGATTTTAAACGATACATTAAAAAAAAATGCCGTATAGCTATGGCCGTTATTGCCATTACTAACCAAAACAGTAGTGTAAAATTCCAGTTAATGCTTTTAAGTTTTTCGGCATCAAAATCTTTAAAAATAAAATATGCTATTGCGCCTAACCCAATTAACAGCGGAATAATTAGCTTTCGATAGCTAAAATGTTGCAGTACTTCATTATCATTTGTTGTTTGGGTCATAATACAGCTGCTCCTTCTACAATTTGAAAATTGTTAATGCCAGCTCCTAATTTAAGCTTTACTAATTGCTCTTGAACTAATTCTAGCAACGCTAAAAATCTGAAAATACAATGTATACGATCTTTACAACTATCAAATAACTTTTCAAAGTCCCAAATGGTTGCAGTTTTATTTTTTAAAAAGCTATCTATTTGTTTTTTTTCTTCACCAATAGTGTAATCGTATTTTACAATGGTATGTTTTCTTTTTTCAGCATCTTCAAAACGTTGCATCACTTTTTGAAATGCTTTAAATAGCTTAAACATATCTAATGATTCTAATTCAAATTCGTTAGTAAATGAATTATTTATTATAGAAATATCTCTTTTTATGTTGCCTCGGTTAAGCAAGTTAAGTCGCTCTGCCTCCATTTCAATTAAGGTACTACATACTTCTTTGTATCTTTTGTATTCTAAAAGTTTGGCTACTAATTCTTCTCTTGGATCAATTTCTTCGCCAGTAAGCTCATCAATTTCTTTTCGAGGTAAAAGCATTTTTACTTTTATGCGCACCAATGTGGCGGCAACTAAAATAAACTCACTAGCTAGCTCAATGTTCAGTTCTTTCGCATCCTTTATGTAATGCAAAAAATCGGCTGTAACTTGAGCAACTGGAATATCATATATGTCTAATTCATTTCGTTCAATAAAATATAATATTAAATCAAACGGCCCCTCAAAATGCGGTAATTTTATTTCGTATGTCAACTATTTGTGCGCTTTAAATAAGGTAATATGAACATGTGCTCAAAGTTAATAAATGCTACTATTAGTAAATTGCCAAAAAGCATAAAAAAAGCTAATAGATACAAAAAAAAGGCTTGCTAAAATTAGCAAGCCTTTTTTATAAAGAAAAAATTCTTTTTTATAAAGAAAGAATAGATGCTTCTACCCTTCTGTTTTGTTTTCTACCATCTGTTGTGGTATTTTTTACAACTGGCTTGGAACCACCTACGCCATCTGCTTGTAATCTATTTTTAGCTATTCCTTTACTTACTAAGTAATTCATTGCTGCATTAGCTCTTGCTTTACTTAGGGTAACATTTTTTGCAGCATCACCAGTATTATCTGTATGGCCTTCTAACTTAACTTTTAATGATGGATAAGCTTCCATTATTTTAGTTAAGTTGTTTAGTTGAACATAACTTGAACGATCTAAATTAGCTGAACCTGTTGTAAATTTTACATTTTTAAGCGCAATTTTATCACCTACTTTTGCTTTGCCAGAACTTAACAAAGTTACAAAATCTGCCTCAACAGAATTTGCTGCTAAACCCAATGCTTCTGCACCTTTTTTTACTGTGTTTTTAGCTGCATTACCAACTGCACCTGCTGCATCTTTTGTTGCATCAACAGCTTTTTCAGCTGCATTACCAACGGCATTAGCACCATCCTTTACACCATCGGCTACCGCACCAGCTGCATTTTTGGTAGCATCTAATGTTTTGTCTGCTGCATTTTTAGTAGCATTTAATGTTTTGTCTGCTGCGTTTTTAGTTGCGTCAGCTGCTTTTTCGGCAACATTTTTAGTTGCGTCAGCCGCATTACCAGCAGCATCTTTCACATCACTACCACATTGTTTCCAGGCAAAAAGTGCTAATAAAGCCATTAATAAAAAGCCAATAATCGGACCTAATTTTTTTAACATTCCACCGCCAGCTTCTGCTGCGCCACCTGCAACATTTGCAGCACCAGTGCCAACACTACCGGCAGCATTAGCTGCGCCACGGCCTAAACCACCAACTGCGCCACCTACTGCACCTGCTCCATCTTTAACACCACCTGCTGCTTTGCCAGCTAAATTACCAGCGCCACTAACAACATTACCTGCTGCACCTTTTACGCCCTCAACTGCTGCGCCTAAACCAAACGAACCCATTTGATCGGCTAAACCACTTGGCATTGCTGATTTAAAGCTATCTGATTGTTGAGATAACAAGCTAGACAAACCAGAGGCGTTTAAGCCCATAGAAGATTTTGCTTTGCCTAACGAACCCATAATTAATGGTGTAATCATACCTAACAAAGAAGTCATTGAATTACCTCCCATACCAGTAAATTTTGAAAGGATAGAAGTTAAAGCACCTGAACGGCTGCCCATTAAACTGTTTAGAGCACTACTGCCATTATTCAGTAATGCATCTTTATTATCTAACATTGAAGAAAAATCCTGACTTTCGTCATTATCTTTCACCATATCAAATAAGGCAGATGCGCCTTTTTCGCTGTTAGCTTTATCTGCAACCTGACCCATTAAGGTAGGTATTGCTGCTCCAAGAGCTGTTTTGGTACTGCTTTCGCTTTCGCCTAATAAACCACTAAGTTTACCAATAGTATCAGGCCCTAACTGACCCATAATAGTTTGTAACAAATTCATAAAAAAGAGAAATTTAAATTAAGTTGTATAATTGTATGACCTTAAAAAATGGTAAAGTAACCAATTGACCAAGGCCTGTTAAATATTGGAATCGAAAAGATAATTTATGTTATTTTACAAATGTAAAAATTATATTTCAGATTTACTATCAAAAATTGTTTTATTAAATATTTATTTATACTATAAGCTGAACAATAGGTGAATACAAATTAAGTGTTTTACTAATTTTAAAAAGAAGTTGGCTTAAAGTAGCAATGGCAATTTTAGTTAAGGTTTCTAAAATCTACTGGAACTACTGTTGAAATTCCAGTTTCCATCATAGTTACACCATAAATAATATCTACACTACTCATTGTCATTTTGTTGTGCGTAACAATTATAAATTGAGAATCATTTGAAAATTTTCGAATTATTTGATTGAACTTACCAAGATTATTATCATCTAAAGGTGCATCTACCTCATCTAAAATACAAAATGGGGCTGGTTTTAAAAGATATAGTGCAAATACTAATGAAATTGCGGTTAGGGTTTTTTCACCACCTGATAACTGATTAATTGTTAAAGGACGTTTACCTTTTGGTTTGGCAATAATTTCTATTTTAGATTCCATAGGGTTGTTTTCGTCTAATAATTTCAAATCGCATGTGTCTCCATCAGAAAACAACTCTCTAAAAACATTAATAAAATTGGTTCTTATAAGATTAAAGGCTTCTAAAAATTTTTCGGTTGCAGTACTTTCAATTTCGTCAATAGTTAATAATATTTTGTCTTTTGCTTCTAACAAGTCTGCTTTTTGCGTATTAATAAATTCATAACGTTCTCTAATTTCATTGTATGCATCAATAGCCATTGTGTTTACTTCGCCATAGTTTTCAATTTTTCTTTTAAATTTTTCTACTTGAAGTTCTAACTCTGCTAAAGAAATTTCTGTAGCGTGTTCATTACTTAAAAGACTTCCTACATTTACGTTAAACTCAATTGAAATTCTATCTTTTAAAGAAACAATTTTAAGTTTAAGGTCGTTAATTTTATTATTAATATCACTTATTGAAAGTTCTTGGTTTTGTTTTAGCTTTTGTTGTCGCCGAATTTTTTTATCAAAATCGTCAATTATTTCTTTGGCATTAAAATAATCTGTTTCTGCCACTACCACGTTTTTAGAAATTTTTTCTTTCTCTTCATATAAATCAGAGAGCCCAATTGTTCCTTCGTTTAGCTTACTTTCTAAACCAGTAATTTCTACTTTGGTATTTTCTATGGCTTTAAATGCGTTTTCTAATTGTTGCTTTTCTTTTGCTAAAGCTTGGTTTTTAAAAATTAGTTGTTGGTTAATGGTATTAGTTTCATTTTTTATTTGAAGACATTTTATATTAACCTCATTTAATGCAGCTTTATATTCATTTAACAATTCATTTGCATTTTTAAAAGCAATTTCTGCATCGGTAGTTTTCACCTTAATTAAATTTCCTTTTTTAGTAACTTCTTCAAGCTGTTTATTTATGTTTTCAATTTGCGCATCAATAAATTGAAATTTATCTGTAATATCGGAATGATGGGTTTGGTTTTCGGTAATGTATTGTTCTAAATTTTCGTAACGCGTTTTAGCAGAAATTAAATTACTATTAAGCCTGTTAGCTTCTTTAGATTTTAGTTGAATTTGATGACGTATATCAGAACGTTTTAAAGCTGTGCGCTGCTGTTCAATTTGATTGAGTTTGGTTTGTAACTGTTGGCTATTTTGTTCAATAGTTTTAATAAGTTTTGTCAACTTGGCCAATTTTTGAACACGACCTAATTTTTTACCTTCAAACAAGCCAATAGAGCCGCCCGAAATAGCATGTTTGGTAGCATAAAACTGACCACTTTTGGCTAAGTAAATATTATTGTTTGTTTTGGTAAGATTTTTTATTTCCTTTAGTTGATTATCTTCTATTAAATAAACATTACCTAATAAATGGGCAACTAAGTTGCGGTACTTTGTATCATACTCAATAATTTCAGTAGCCATTATTGCCCCATTTATTGGCAAAGTGGTTTCTATTTGTGGCGGTTCTATTTGGTTTAGAACAAAAAAATTAGCTCTGCCTTTGGCGGCATCACTTAATAAACCAATAGCATTTATGGCTTCTTCAATATCATCAACAATATAATAATTAAGGTATTTTTCTAAATAATTTTCTACTGCAATTTTATATTCTTCTTTACAGTTAATAATATCTGATAACAACGGAGAGGATTTTGACCATTGTATGTTTAAATTTAAAAACCGAATAGATTCTGGAAAGCCTTCCAACTTATCTACCAAATCTTTTAGCAAGTTGTGCTCATTTGTTTTTTTATCTAACTCTCTATTTTCTTTTTGTAATTGAGTTTGAATAACGGTAATTTGTTGTTCTAACTCTGAAATATTTGCTTGTTCCTGTTGTTCTTTTTTGCGCAATGCTTCTAAAGCGGTTTCTGCAACTTTTAAGGCAGCTTCGCTTTCGGTAAATTCTTTTTTTAAGCTTATAATTTCTTTTTCTCTATCGCTTAGCTGCTCTGTTTTTTCTGTTATTTCTTTTTGTAATGCTACCTTTTGTGATTGGCTTACGGCTATTTTTTTCTCTAATTCAAATATTTGCTTTTCAATTTCGGTTAGCTCGTTTTTAACTTCATTAAAAGTATTATTTTTAGCTGTATAATTTTCACTTTGATCTTTTACTTTTTGTTCTTTCTCAGCAAATAATTGTTCTGCTTCTATTAAACTTTTAGAAACGTTAATTAAATTTTCATCTAAATCTTTGGTTTCAGTATTTAGTTGATCTATTGTTTTTACACTATTATGTTTGTTACTTTCATATTCACCCAGTTGTTGCCTTAAAAATTTTAAATTTTCATTAACGAGGTTTTTCTCATTTTCTTTTGCACGTAAAAAATCAAGGTGTTCATTTAGCTTTTTTTGAATTTCTGCTAATGCTTTCTCTTTATCTAACGTAAGTTTTTTTTGTTGTTCAATAGATGCTTCTAATTGCTGTATGTTGGTGTTGTATGTTAAAACTTCATCAGTTTCTTTATTTTTATTTTCTTGTAGTTTGTTAAAATTTTCGTTGAAACCCAATAAATGCAAGCGGCCTAATTGCAAGCTACTATCTTCATATTTTACTTTTAGCTTTTTATACCGTTCAGCTTTTCGTGCCTGGCTTTCGTATATTTTCATATTCGATTCAATTTCGTGTAACAAATCTTCTACACGATCTAAATCATTACCAGTTGAATTTAACTTCAACATTGCCTCTCGCTTACGCTTTTTATATTTTGATATACCAGCAGCATTATCAAATAAACGTTTTCTTGAGTTTTCCTGATCATTTAAAATATCATCAATCATTTTTAACTCAATAATGGCGTAAGAATCGCTGCTTATACCAGTATCAGTAAAAAGGTTGGTAATATCTTTAAGTCTGCAGCTTACCTCGTTTAAACGATATTCACTATCACCCGAGCGATGCAACATACGGGTTACTTTAACCGAGTTAAATTCGGTTGGAAGCAGGTTTTTTGTATTTTCAAAAATTAACGAAACCTCGGCTAAACCAGCAGAACGACGTTTATTAGTACCATTGAAAATAAGGTTGTCCATTTTATTAGAACGCAAGGCCGAGGTGCGTTGCTCCCCTAAAACCCAACGTACTGCATCTACTACATTTGATTTACCACAGCCATTAGGCCCAACAATACCAGTAATTTTCTCGTCAAAATTTATAATGGTTTTATCTGCAAAACTTTTAAAACCTTTAATTTCTATATTTTTAAGTTGCAATTAGCTTAAATTTAGCCCGCAAAGTTAATTGTTTAAGTCTATTTATTTTAGCGTGAATTTTCTTTATTTTTACACTTTGGTTTTAATAATTGCATAAGTGCTTTATATTTGAGGAAATTTAAAAAATTACAACATACTAAATGAAACTTAAGTTTCTAATTTTTACATTAATTACGAGTTGCTTTACGGCATATTTGGCTTCCGCGCAAGACTATTTAAAAAGTGGTACTTTAGATGAACAATATAACAAATTGATTAAGGAATCCGAGACTTATCAACAATATAAAGTTATTACTCGCAGGTACTTAAACAAATATCAAAGCAACGTTATTGATAGTCTTAAAGGTTCTAAAGATAAATTAATTAACATTCAGAAACAGTTAGATGCTCAGCAAGCAGAAATTGTGGAATTGCGAACTCAACTTACCGATACGCAAAATATTTTGCAGCAAACTAATCTTGAAAAAGAAAGCATTAGTTTTTTAGGCATTAATTTAAAGAAAATTCAATACAAATTATTAATGTGGACTTTACTTGGCCTCGCTATTGGTGCTTTAATATTTTATATATTACGCTACAATACTAGTAATTCTTCAACTAAAGAAATAAGAAAAGAATTACTACATACACAAGCTAAATTTGATGCTTATAAAAAACGAGCCTTAGAAAAAGAGCAAAAAATTAGTCGCAAACTGCAAGACGAGCTAAACAGAAATAAATAGCAAAACTGTGATTAGTTTAGCTTAGTTATTTTTATGATGCTCTATTAACTAGGGAGGAGTAATATGTTTAAAACAAAATACCAATTGAAACACCAGTTCTAAACATTGATGTGTTCTGTTTAATGCTGTATTCCAACCCATTTTCTAATATTGATGTAGTGTAATTTTTTTCTTCAAAGTTAAAATCAGTAGCTAAAGAAGCATTTAAATCTTCATATATTACATTAAACTTTAAATTAGTATTGTTTGTAGCAAACATTAAATTATGGTTTGCCCATAGCAATCCTACACCTAAAAAATGAAAATCTATTAGTAAAAACTTATTTATTAACCATTGATAACCACTTAAAACCTGTACTAAAAACCTATAAATCTATTTGACTATTATAGTTATAACCCAAATCATCATAGGCAATTACATTGTTTAAAAAGTTTTGATGATACGTAAAAAAAGAACCCGCATAAAAACCCGTCCATAATTTATTTTTAGAAAATTTATAACTTAATTCTGCCTGAGTATAAAAGCCATTTAATTTTAATTCGGACACTACAACATTATAGCCATAAAAATCGCCTTCATTAAAATTAGTAAGATTTACTTCCAAATCTCGGAAGTGATAGGTTTTTCCTTCAAAGCGTTTTACTAAATCTGTTTCAAAATACTTTGCCCAGCTTTAATTGAAAAGATAATATTTTTTTATAACTGTCTCCTAAATGCAAGCTTTTTATATTTTTGAACAACAAACAGGAATTTACATAATTGAAATTTTACTTGAAAATGCTAAGGGTTTTATCGATAAAATATTAAAAGAATAGAAATTAATATTTCCTCTCTATTACTTTATTACCAAATAAACAATACTTATTCTAAAACTTGTTCTGTTGCTTTTTTACTAACCACTTTTTCTATAATTTTTTCAATAACTCCATTTTCGTTTATTAAAAAGGTTTCACGATGAATACTATCTGAAATTTTACCCATAAATTTTTTAGGTCCCCAAACTCCATAAGCTTTAGCAACAACTAAATCAGGGTCAGAAATTAGTGTAAAAGGCAATTCAAATTTTTTTATAAAGTTTTGGTGTTTACGCTCACTATCCGGACTTACACCAATAATTTCATATCCATTTTTTACTAAGTGCCTATAATTATCTCTAAAGTTGCAAGCTTCTGTAGTGCAGGTGGGTGTATTATCAGCTGGATAAAAATATAAAATCAGTTTCTGACCGCTATAGTCACTTAATTTAACAACGTTTCCATTTTGATCTTTTGCTTCAAAATCGGGTGCTTTATCGTTTACTTTAAGATGTGTCATATTGTTATTTAAAAAATTTTTCTATAATAAATATTATTGACAAACTTAAAACAAAAACTAACCAGTTCCAAAATAATGCTATTGGTTTATTAACTTTTACAAGTTTATTTGTTGGCTTAATTTTAGGCATTTCATTATGTTGCTCCATTAATTGATGCTTTAATCTCTCTTTTTGATTTTTCCTAAACAATGTGTTTTCGTTTTGTGCACTTACATAAAGTTGCTGTGGTATGGTATCTAACTCGGTTTTAAAAAAATACCAACCACTTTGCTGTGGCCAAAAAGTAGCTTCGTATAATTCATTATTAATGTAACTTTGTTTTAAAGATAACCTAAACCAATCTTCTTTAAATGTTTTTAAATAAGCTTTAGGTTCGGTTTCGTTGGTAATTAATTCTACCTCAACATAATCGTTTTCAATATTTACAAACGGTTTTTTCAACCGCCACACATTTGTGTTTTCAAATTTTTCAGGAATACTTTCGTCAATAATATTTTTCCAAAGCCATTTATAAATTATTGAATCACCCCTCAAATTTAAAAGATAACTATTTTTTAAATTGGTGATAGAAAAGGGTTTTAATTTATTGTTATTAGTCGACAGTATTTTACCAGCACCTTCTCCAGTAATTAACTTTGTACTTGGCAAGTTATTCTTAAAGGGAAAAATTTCTACTTCAATTGAAGTACCATTTTTATTAACTGCTACAAAATCTCTGTTGCTATTAGCAGTTCGCTTTATGCCTAACTGTAAGTTTTGCCAGTTATTAATTGCTGATTCATACTCGTTGTCCATTCGCAATAAAATTCCCATTCCCGCTTTTCTACCCCTGTTTATTACATCATATTCTTTCTTCGATAAGTTTTTTAAAGCCGCTCCATCAATAATTAACAAATCAATTTGTTTTAAAAATTGTTGATCCAAATTTATCACATTTTGTTTTTCAACATTTATAAAATCGTACCTATATTTACTAATTGAAGTTTGTGTTTTTACCCAAAGCTGATGCTGTTGCTTACCAATAAATTCTTTTAGATGCTGATGATCAAAAAACGGATATCCGTTTAGCATAAAAATATTAGCTGCTTCTTTTTGATTTACTTTAACCGGTATAGTAATTACATCTATATTTTTCTTTTCTTTATCAAAAAGCTTTATTCTTAATAACTGATTTGCCTTTGTTGCAAATTGTTTACTAAACTCAATAATGTTGTTGTTCACAATAAGTGTATCTAATTCATTTTCACAATAAAAATGAATAGTTGTATCATTACCAAGCATAAGCTTTACAGTAAAAGAAACTCCACTAAATACGGTTTCAGGGCACTCAATTTCAAAAGCTTTAATAGGTTTGGTATTGTTAATTGAAGTAAAATTTATTGGTATTTCCGGTAAGTTTTTTAACTCATCAATGGTAAGTCCATCACCAACTATTTCTAAGGCGGTAATGTTTTTTTTAAGATGCAATAGTTGATTAATATTTACTACTGGCTCAAATTTCGAAGTCATATTCAGCCGACTTAAAATAAAATTGTTTTCTATTGAAGCTTCCTCTTTTTCAAACCTTTGTACTTCACCTTTTTTTGTAATTAAAACGGCTTTTAATTTTTTTTCTTCAACCTCAATTTGTGGTTCTAATAAAATAAAAATTAAACTAAATATAGCCAATAACCATAAAAAAGATTTTAAAATAATAAACTTAGGCTTGTAGCTATAGGTAAAGTAAATTACAACAAACCAAACAATTAAACCTGTAATTATTAGCCACCAGTTAAAGTTTAAAAAACTAATATAATTATTTAATATTAACATTTAATTATGCAAATATTGTTGAAACAGGTTGTTCAGTCTTGTATTTTGAGTTATTTTTTTACCGCTTTGCTCAGCTTCAATTCTTAGCATTAAAGTATTTAAATGGCGCTTTAATTTATAAAAATTATTAGCAGTATCATTTTTGTTAATTAGTAATTGTTGGCTTAAAAAAATTGCCTTTGAAAATTTAACCGGATCATCTTTACCATCAATTAATAAACGTTGCATTAAATTATTTATCAATTTTATTGATGAAGTTGAAATTGAAGAGGGTTTCAATCTCTCAACATTTATTTCGTTAAACTGAGTAAGAATATTTTTTAGTTCACTAAATTTTGTTCCTTTCTCAAAACTAGCTGTGCTACTAAAATTGTCAATAGCATCTAATTCACCCGTCAATCTTTTTTTAGCAATTGGTATTTCTGGCATGCTAATCCCTACCCTTTCTACATAAATACGACTGGCTTGCTGCACTTCTTTTATCAACTTTAAAGCTTTATGTTGAAAAGCTAATGATGCCTCTGGGTTTCCAATTCTCAATTGCAATTCCGATTGCCACATTTCTGCCAAAGCTGCTTTTAATTTCGATTTTACTTCGCTCTCAAAAAAAGTATTTATTTCCCCGCTATCGTGAAAGTGAACAAAAGGAGTCAACAAATCTTCTACTGCTTCTGGGTCTTCATTGGTGGAATGATTGTGCCCATGATGATCGTGTTCGTGATGATGTTCGTGCTCATCTTCGGATGCGCCTTCTTCTACAACATGCTTTTCATTTACTGTATGATGCTCGTGATGATCCGTCTCTTCATTGTGATGTTCGTGATAATCCGTCTCTTCATTATGATGCCCGTGATGATCTGCCGCTTCGTTATGTTGATGCGGTTCATCGTGATCGCAATCTTCACCATGTTCATGATGATGCTCTTCTTCAAAACGTATTGTTTCAACTTCTGCAACTTCATTTGTTGTTGCAACTTTTGTTTCATCTTTTCTTACCCCAATTTCACCTTCAAATTCTTCCCCTAAAAATTTTCCATAACGCAAACGCAACAGTTTCTGTTCAATGCCAATGTTATTGCTCTCTTCTTTAAAAGCAGTATTGCTTAGTTCCTCTTGTTGTTTTAACAACCTTTCTGTATCAATAATTAGTTGCCGTTGACTTCTAAAGTATTCAGGTTCTATGTCCATTCCTAAATTCATTTCAAAGGTGGCTAATGTTTTTGAAGTATCTAATACTGCCATTATATATGTAGAAGAATAACTTATATTTGGCTTTTTTGGTTTGTTATCTGTAGCTTTAATTCTAATATAAAACTCATCGCCGGGTGCAGCTTTATATGGTTTTAAATCTATTGTTTTTTTGTAAGATGCATTGTTCTCAATACCTTTTAAAACAATATAATCTTCCTTAAAACTTACGCCTTCGCCTTTACCGCTACTGTGTATTAAATGAACAGCTGCATTTGCAATAGCATAATCATCACTTAAAACATAATTGAAATTAATTGAGTTAATATTATTAAAATCTAACTCTTCATAAGCTGTTATATCTGTAATTTTTATAATAGGATTTTGGTCTTCAACAAGTTTTATTTCTGCTACTGTATTAACATAAGGTGATAAAATAGAATCGTTTAATGTTACTGTATAAATGGCGTTTTCGTTGGCTTGAAATTTGGCGGAATAACTAAAATTAGTATTTGATATAAACGGTAAGCTTTTGTTGGCAAAGTAGAGCAAAGGTATAGCTGATTTTTTATTAAACTTATAATTCCAAATAATTGTACTGCCTTCTGGTGCTGAAATATTTAAAGTTTTTTGAGTAATTGTTTTTAGGTTTGTATAAATGGGTGGTTTTATAGTAACATTATGATGTATAAGTTTTAAAGTATCTTCAACAATTAAAAGTTCATTTTTTTGTTGAATGATTGCCTCTTGCTCTGTAAAAATTACTGTATCTATTTTTGGGGTTTTACTAAACCAAAAACTGAAAGCTAATACTACAAATACATTCAAGAAAAAAAATACTAATATTGCGTTTGCATAATCTTCATATTTAATTGATGCTTTATTTTGCTTTAAATGAGTAGTTATTCTTTCAACTTGCAAAGCTTCAATTACATTTAATTCGGCTTCGTTTTTTAATAGCAAACGGCTGCTATAGTTTAGTGAACCATTACATTCGTTAAGCTTTTCTATTAATTTTTTCTTTCTTTGTTTTCTAAAATGATTAGATAAGAATGGAAAAACCGGTAGTAAAGTTATTATCAAAAATATAATGCTAACCGCAGGCCAACTAATTTCATTATTAAAAAAAGGAATTAGCAACCACGAAGCTACAGACAGTAATAACAACAAAGCAAAGCAAAACCATTTAAAGTTATACTTCATTAATAAATTATCAATATGTGTTTTATTAGATTTCATTAGTTAGTTAATCTGCATAATACTCTCTCCATTAAAATTAATAAAAGTAGCATAGGTACTAAAAATTGAATTAAACCAATACTTTTTTTAATACTTATGAAGCCACTTGCATTAGTCTGTTTATTAAAACTGTTGCCAAAAGTATTACTTACTGGCAAATCAGCTAATGCATTATATTTTTTATCTACTGCTTCATTTTTAAAAAGCATTTCATTAAGTAAATCTGGTATGTTTATCTCATTTTTATCTAAATTAAAATAAACATACTTATCATTTTTATTTATAAAATTATTTTTTAAGATGCGTGAATTGTATTGATATATTTTTTTGAATTGATTTAAAACGACTTTATCATTAAAATCATCATCCATCAAAAACAAGGCATCACCACTTATATTTTTATCTACTTTTTTACTTGTTACTTTTATAATTTCAACTGATATTTGTTGGTATGTTGTTATTGCTTTTAAAGCAGCCTCTACCAAATTTGCAATTTGTTTATTGCTGTTGTTATAGGCAACAACAATAGTTTCTAAACTAAAATCTACACTTAGCAAATTTTCACTTTGTTTTTTGTTAGCTATCACTTTAGTCAAATACTCCTTTTGTTCAATTTCTAAAACTTCGTTTTTACCTTGCATTTTTTTTAATGCTAAATCAGTAGTTATATTTTTGTTTTTAGAAGGCAGCAATATCCAATCAACTTTAAAATTAATTTTTGGTGTTTCAAATTTTAGTTGATGTTCATTAAAGTAACCCAAAACAGTTGCAGACATTGGCATTATACCATTATATTCAATTAGTTGAAATGCCTCATAAGGGTGAATACTGTTACTATTGGAAATATTTTTTTGTTCCAAATCAATAGTTTCTAAACCCCAGTTTAACCATTGCACATTCCATTTATCTGTTGAAAGCGTATCAAAAACTTCATTTAATATTTTATTAGAAACATCAGGTTTAACTAACAATAAATGTTTGTTTTTAACTTTTTCGTTGTTTGAAAAATAAGGTTTCGCAACTATAAATGCAATCAACAAAAAAATTAAAGTTCTTACTAACCATAACCAAAACTGTTGAAATTTTAAGTAACTACGCTGCTGATAATTCTTTTCTTTTAACCATTCTAAACTTCCTATATTAACAATACTTTTATCGCCTCTATTAATAAAATGTATAATAAGTGGAACTACTGCCATCAACATTAACCACAAATATTTAGCATCTTCAAAAAGCATGGGCATTATTATTACGGTTTATCAAAAATTTTGATAAGGCGTTTATCGGTGTTTCATTCATTGAAATTTTATAATATTTTATTCCATTTTTTATGAAATTATTCTTTAGAGAACTACTTTTATTTTCAAAATAGATTTTTGCTTTTTCTCTAAGGCTTTTACTTGTGCGTGTAATTTGCCCAGTTTCCAAATCTTTTAAATGTGTTGCTTTTTCAAAATCATAACCAGCTTCCTTTTTTCCGCTCATATGAAAAACAAGTACTTCATTTTTTTTTGCAGCAGCTAATTTAAGCCATTTCATCATTTCATTATTATACTCATATAAATCACTACAGTAAACAATTAATTTCTTTCTATTTTGGTAGATGCTTTGATAATATTGTTGCTTATTATTTGTCCATTTATTAACCATTGCTGTATTTGTAAGCAATTGCAAAGCTTCTTTAAGTGTGAGGTTTTTTTTATTATTAAAAAAATACAGTTCGTCTTGTTGTTTTAAAACTAAGTTTGCCAGGCAAGCAAAAATGTAAATAGTAAAGTTTATTTTAGAAATACCTTCTTCTTCATATAACATAGAGTTACTACAATCTGGAATAAGGTGTACTGCAATATTGTTTACTTTTGGTGCTTGTTTTATATACAGCTTTTTAGTTTTTCCATAAGTTTTCCAATCTACCAAACGTAAATCATCTCCACGGTTGTAGCTTTTAAATTGATTAAATTCAAAATTATTACTCATTTTTTTGGTTGAATGAAGACCTGCATTTAATTGAATAATTGTTTTGTGCGCCAATAATTGTAATTGCTTTGCCACTTTAAAAGTTTGCTCATCTACGAGCAATTGTTTAATAGTTATAGTTGAGCTAATCATTTTATAAAGCTATCTGTTCAACAATATTTTGTAAAATATTTTCCATATATATCTCTTCTAAATCAGCAGTATGATTTAAAATAATCCGGTGCTGTAAAACAGGAATAAGCAAACTTTTAATATCACTTTTGTTTACAGAATATCTATTGTTAATTAAAGCTTTTGCTTTTGCACATCTAATTAATGCCTGCCCTGCCCGTGGACCTGCGCCCCACTCAATGTATTGCTCTACTAATTTTACATCAGTTGTTGTTTTTCGGGTTTGCCTTATTAGTTGATTAATTTTTTCAACCAATACATCATCAATATAAACTTGATTCACCAGGTTTTGTAGCTCAACAATTTCGTTGGCACTCAAAACAGGTTTTACATTTTTATTAATAGGTGTTGCTGTTGATTGCAACAATTGCAACTCCGCCACCTCAGTTGGATAGTCTATATTTATTTTTAGTAAAAAACGATCTAACTGTGCTTCGGGCAGTTGGTAAGTGCCTGCTAATTCAATTGGATTTTGTGTTGCTAAAATAAAAAACGGTTTTGGCATAGCATAGCTTTTACCTCCATAAGTAATGGCGCGCTCTTCCATTGCTTCTAACAAAGCGGCTTGTGTTTTGGGTGGTGTTCTGTTTATTTCATCGGCCAATAAAAGGTTTGTCATTATTGGGCCTTGTATAAAGTTGAAGTATTGTTTTCCTGTTGCATCGGTTTGTAGCAATTCTGTACCAACAATATCGGAGGGCATTAAATCGGGTGTAAATTGTATTCTATTAAATTGTAAAGATGTTGCTTGTGCAATAGTTTTTACCATTTTGGTTTTAGCTAAGCCTGGTACACCTTCTATTAATGCATGTCCATTTGCTAACAAAGCAATCAATATTTGCTCAATAACAGTTTCCTGACCAAAAATAACTTTACCAATTTCAACTTTTAGCTCAATTAATTTAGCGGTTAATTTTTTTACTTGCTCTGCTATTTGCGTTTTATTTGTAGTAACCATTATGGGTTAAAAGTACGGTTTTTTTGTTATGGGTTAAAACTGTATTTTGCTATTACTTTCAGTTTAACCGTTACTAAGTCAAATAATAATTTATTTTTTTAGAAGCAGTTCAGAGCTATTTATTTATACTACTCTACAATTAGCAAACCTTTAACAATATAAAACTGCCCAGTTGCATACAATGTTATTATTAAGGGATAAGCCCACTCAAAAGGAAACAAAAATTTATTGATAGCAATTACCGAATCGGACAGTACAAACAGAAGTGCGCCAAAGGTGCTTAATTGAAAACTTTGCAGATTTACTTGTTTATATCTTAAAAAAGCAAAAAGCAGCATTGTGCATATTACAATAGCATAAATTGTAACTGGTAGTAAAAGTTCATTTAGGTTTGGTTGCAGCAAAAAAAGAAATACACCTAAATACAACAACAACATTAATGGCAGGTAAGGTTTTAATTTTATTAAATTAAAATTTCTCACATCTAAACTAAATACAAAAATGTAAAAAAGGTGGGCTATTAAAAATGCCGATAGACCTGCAACAAAAAACAATGCATTTTTCGTTTCAAACATTAAAAATAGATCACCCAGCCAGGAAGAAATTAATGCTGCCGATACAAGGAGAAAATGTTTTTTGTTACTCTTATTAAAAAGCACAAAAAAGATTATTAAAACAGGCATTAGCAAGGGTTTAAAAATATAATTTAAGCAAGCTAAGTTGCTAAAAAAACTACTCACTACTATAAAAGAAACCAGTAAAAAATATATTGAAGTAATTTGATAAGGCTTACTTTTACCTTTAATTTTTAAAGTATAATTCATTAGAAATTGCTAATAAATTCGTTTTCCTACAGAAGCTTTTATGTAGACATTTGGAAATATAAAGCGGTTATTATCGCCAACCAAAATAGGAATACGTTTTGCATACGCATTTACTTTTACCCCAAATTCAACTGCTTGAATTAAATCATCAAACAAAGCAAAATCTATATTTACACCAAGTTTAGCATGTAAGCCAGGGTAAATTTTCACTTCTGACCAACCTAAAGTACCTGGTGCTTTACTAACTTGCCCTCTTTGTGGAGGATCTAAAAAAGTATCTGCTGTTTCGGGTGAATATTTTACTGGCACACGTTCGCTACAAAAGTCAGATTTATTGCAATCCAATAAATAATAAGGCTTTGCAATACCTAAGGCCACTCCATATGCATAAAGCCAAGATATTTCTACACCATTTTTACGGCCTTTATCAGCCAATAAATTCATTTGTCCTCTGGAGGCTTGTATATTATAAAAGCTGTTTATTTTACCATAAGCATAAGGGCGATTTCGATTTAAAAAAGCTGCCTCCTTAAACTCTTTGGGGTGTTTCATGGTTACTAATTCAAATCGATAAAATTTACGTTTGTAATAGTCTATCATATTTACAAAATCGACATTTAAACCAAGGCCGTTACCGTGTAATAATAAGCCATAGCTTCTTGCTTTTTTATATACCAAACCCTCCTGCTCTTGTTGTAAAATACCAATTTTATTGGCATTTAAAACAGTAGAAAATATTAGACTTAGTGTAATACAAAAAAATATAGCCTTAAAAAATTTCATTAATTTGTACATTTATGAATTCAATAACTAAGTTAAGCAAAAAATATTTAATTATGACTTCAAAAGTGGAATATAAAGGACATTTACGAACAATTTCTACACATATTAAATCGGGTGAGCAAATTATTACCGATGCTCCGATTGATAATAATGGAAAAGGTGAAGCATTTTCGCCCACGGACATGGTGGCCAATAGTGTTGCTACTTGTATGCTAACCATAATGGGTATTACTGCAAAAAAAAGAAACTTAAATATTGATGGCACAATAGCAATGATAGAAAAAATAATGGCTGCTAATCCTCGCCGAATTTCAAAATTGAATATTGAAGTAGTGTTTCCTAATAAAAACTATACAGCTGAGGATAAAGAACTCTTAATAAAGGTAGCCTTAAATTGTCCGGTTATTATGAGTATTCATCCAAATATAGAAAAAAACGTAAGCTTTAAATAAAAATTTTTAATAAACTATACGGGACAAATGTTAGCTCAATACGGATAACCCATATAAAGATTTCTTAGAGAAAAGAAAACCAGTACAATCGAAACTAAATCAATAATAGCTATTAGTTCAAAAATATTTCTGCTCTATTGTTCAACTAAACTAATGCAGCATTAATTGCATTAGCTTTTATAGCTTGGTGCGATGCATTAGCGACTGCTTCTCCATCTTTAAATAAAATAACTTGCGGCGACTGATGATAAACCTTGCTTACCTTTGCCACGTAGTTCGAAACATCTCTATAGTTCAATAAATCTAAATAATAAATATCAATGCTTTCATCAGCACCATTCCATTCGGTTTCAAACTGCATTTTCATATGAGACGAAACACCGCAGCGTGTACTATGCTTAAAAATTAATTGTGGTTTTTGGTGAGATAGTTGAATCAACTCATCAACTTCAGTAGTACTTGTTAATTGTTTCCAATTTACTGCCATTAACACTTTTCGTTTTGAGTAATTTCTGCATCTTGCTCAACTTGGCCCGGGCAACCATAGCGATGGCAAGAGCTTAAACTAACAGCAATAAATGCTACAACAGCTACCAGAGCAAACATTTTTTTTATTGATTTCATTTTCATCTTACTTTAATAATTTTAATGCAAAAATAGTGCTACTTTTTTGCAATTTACCTATCCTAAACCTTTTTTTAAAAGAAATATTGCATTATCGTAAGTTTTAGCATTTTTAATGAATAGATATTTAAGTAATGAAATTTGAGATCAAGAAGTGAGGGATTTTACACGTATTTCAAATATGAGACATATTTATGATTTAGCCTAATGATGAAAATTAAATTTACCTAAAAAATTTTAGTATTGAATTGATTACTTCTTTAGGTTTTTCTTCGTGTGGCAATAATGAAGCATTTTCAATGGTGACAAACTCAAATTTACATTTAAATTGCTCTGTCATTTCTTTAGCTAATTTAATAGGAAATGTTTTGTCATCATTACCCCAAATAAATAAAACATTAGCTTCAATTAATTTATGAGTATATTCAAATTTATCAATTAATTCCCACTCAATTCCTTTAAGATATTTAAATGCTCCAATTAATTTTGTTCTCGAGTTAGTAACAGGGTCTAAATAAGGACCTACATTATTTTCATCATCCAACATAGATTTATTAGTATACAATTCTTTGAAAGCCATAGATGATTTAATGAACCATTTCTGTTTAAGTAACTTACTTATAATTGAGGGAGCTGTTGGTAATAATCCAATTTTTTGATACAAAAGAATCCAAGGCGGCCTGTGATGCGGAATTTCAGTATTTAGTAATATTAAATTTTCAACTTTTTTTTGCTCTTTAATTGCAATAGCTCTAGCAATAGTAGCACCAGAATTATGAGCAATTAAGCTGAACTTGTTTATATTTTCCTGCTTTAATAGTTTTATAATATATTTTGCCTGTGATGAACTTTTAAAATCAGTATTATCCGTCCAACTGCTATCACCTAATCCTGGTAAGTCAACAATGTTGCATCTAAATCTTTTTGATAGTTTCGGAATTAGCTTTCTCCAAGTGTACCCATGAGTAGGAAAACCGTGAATAAAAACCAAATCACGCCCTTCACCAACTTGTCTTAACCCAATTGAAACATCTTCTATTTTTATTGAGCGAAGCAGAATATTTTTATATCCTATTATTTCTTTCATTTTAATAATTCAACAGAAAAAGTTTTTACTATTTTTTCATTTTATGAAAATTAACCTCTAAATATAGTTTTACCTGAAACTAAAACATAAAAAAAGGCGATATCAGAAAATTAATATCGCCTTTTGTATTTAAGTTAGAAATATCTCCTAACTATTCTTTAATAAATTTTTTGTGGAATATAGTATCACCTTGCAGCATTTTAATAAAATAAATACCTGGCTTGTAAGTACTTACATCTAACTCAATTTCATTTATACCTTCATTTACAGCTTTCATATTACGCACTAATACTCTGCCAGCAACATCAACCACTTCAAAATGTATATTATTAGTTGTTTTGGAGTTAATGCCGATAAACAAGTTATTAGTTGCCGGATTTGGTTTTAAATAACTAACATTGGTTTTCCAATTGGTTTTATCATTAACAAAAATAGGTTCATTGCCTTTGTCTGTTATTTCATCTAAAGTACCAATCTCCAAATCATTAAAACTACCAAATTCATCAAATACTAAATCTAATGGATCAATTAAAATTATTGGAATATCATCAATATTGCCTCTTGCCGGCGGGCAACTTTGAGGTTCTATTATAAAAGTACTTTGACAATCAGATGCATCAACATCTCTTACAATAAATTCGTAAGAGGTATTCCCATCAGCAGGTAGTGGGCCAATATTAACCGTGCCACTATTGTAATCGAAATTGCCGTAGTTGGTAATTACAAAACCAAATACTACATATTCAATTGTAAACTGGCTGCTTGTAGGGTTAGTTGCATCGACAGTAATATCAACAAAAAATTGATTGCTTTGGCAGCTGACTGGTGCTGCAGTAACATTAAGTGAACAAGCACCACAAGGTGGAAATTCCACATCAAAGTTATAGCTACATTCAATAGTAACGTTGCCAGTTTGTACAGTCAAATTTTCATTTAAGCTACCAAAAGAATCTGTTATTGGGCCAACCCAACCTAAATCGGTCAGTTGTAGGCTTTCACCAATTTCACCAGGTTCTTCTGCGCCAATTTCTAAAGGTTGTAAACCAACAGCAGTTCCACTTGTAGCAAAAAATGGTTCATCGCCAACTTCATAACCAATAAATTCAACTATAACCAGGTTTTCTGCATCACTTGCATCTACTAAGGCTACTGCATCTGGTCCATTTTGAATACCGTTTGATGGATAGGTGAATGCCACAGAGCCGTATCCATCAGCCTCTTCATTTACTACACTAGAAAGTGTCATAGAATTATAAACAGCTCCTCCATTACCATTATACAATTCAATAATATAATTACTTAAATCAGTACCAGCGGTAGCAGTAACTTCAATTGATTCATTTACATCAGAACTAAAGTTATCATAATGTAATTCTGAAATAAAAATTGTAGCTGGCGGTGTTATTTCTCCACTTTGTCCGTCTGCAATACTTATTGAGTTTGTACCAGAGTTTGCAGCAACATTCTCAACATTAATTAATTCTGTTCCATCATTATCTGAGTCAGTATATGGACCATAATCAACGCCACCGATGTTTACAAAAAACTCATCAGAGAGTACATTAGCTAAATCAACTGATAAAGCTAAATTAAATGTTCCATCTGCATTACAACTAACGTCGCTGGTATTTAAGCTGTAAGTGCAGATAGCTTCACTACAATCTAATACATTTATATTAACTACATAGTTAATAGATCTGCAAGGGCCATCATCAATTATGTAGTAAAAATTAGTAGTTCCAATTGCTAATGTAGCACTTGTAATTAAGGTTGATGGAAGTGGTTCCGTACCTCCGCTAACAGCATACCACGCCCCAGAACCTATATTAGCATCAGTAATAATTAAGCTGCTCAAATCAACTTCGGTTGGAAAATTACCTCCACTTATATTACATAAACTAGTAGAAGAGTTAATATTTGCAACTGGTAAAGCTTTTATTTCAACGCTTATACAATCTGCTACAATTAAATCGGCACAAAGCGCGCCTTCACTAATTGCAGTTGCCACTTGTACTCCGTTTTCAATATTGTTATTTTCAATATAACTTTCAAAAGTTGCTAAAATGCCTTCTACAGAAAAACCGTGAATGCAATAGTTACCAGCAGCTAAATTGCTAAAATTACCAGTTAAATCAGTTGCATCTGCTTCTGTATAATCCAAAATATTATAGTCAGGTGCGCCATCAGTTGCTAACCAAATATAAGTATAACCTGCGCCTGGATCTGTTCCGCTAAAATAGTCAACTTCAAACGGACCAACCAAATCGCCATCGCAAAAAACAGCACTTTCGGCTTGCAAAGTTGCAACACCTGCATTCGCCAAGCATTCGTTTGGTGGCTCACAATTACAACTGCTTGAATAAGCCGCAAAATTATTATTTAAATCGTAACAAAGGTTTTCAAAAGATCCGGATTGATCATTTACCTCTTGAATATTTGCACCATTATTTAAAATTGTTTCGAAAGAATTTAAATCTTCATCTAACACATTTACAATATAAACTGAATAACTTGTTTGATCGCTTAAATCTGTAAAAACGCCATTATTATTATAGTTCATAATGCTGTTTGCATCATTAACCAATAAATAAATTAATCCATAACCATCTGTTTCATAAGAACCCTGAACAGCTGTAGCAGTTAATGACAAAGGTATTGTTATGTCTGTTTCGCAATCGCAATTATCCTCTATGGCAGGTTGCGTGTCTCCTGCATTTGCCAAACATTCGTTTGGTGGCTCACAATTACAACTGCTTGAATAAGCCGAAAAATTATTATTTAAATCGTAACAAAGGTTTTCAAATGGCCCGGACTGAACATTCATCTGTTGAATATTTGCACCATTGTTTAAAATTGCTTCGAAAGAATTTAAATCTTCATCTAACACATTTACAACATAAACTGAATAACTCATTTGATCGCTTAAATCTGTAAAAACGCCATTATTATTATAGTCCATAATGCTGTTTGCATCATTAACCAATAAATAAATTAAGCTATAATCATCTGTTTCGAAAGAACCTTGAACGGCTGTAGCAGTTAATGATAAAGGTATTGTTATGTCTGTTTCGCAATCGCAAATATCCTCTATGGCAGGTTGCGTGTCTCCTGCATTTGCCAAGCATTCGTCAATTAAACCACCACAGAATTCTGAGTTGGCTGCTGCGATATTTAACAACAAAACTCCTTCGCTTTGACATTGTACATTATTATCTAAATGATATTCAAAACGGAAAACGTTAGTCCCATTTAAACTTACATTAGTAGCATCAACAACGGCATTGTTTGATTCATTTATCCAAGTACCACCTTCAACACCAAAATCGTTTTCGTAAATTGTTAAATCTACAATTGCATCTACTGCGCCACCTGGTATGTCTTCACAAACAAACACTTCCTGATAACCTAAATCACCATCTAATACTTCTACTTCTACTTCAGCTGTACTTGAACAATTTCTAACATCTGAAACATTTACGGTGTAAGTTCCTGCATCTTCTAAAGTTGCCTGCGCAATGGTAAATGTAGCTACTGAATATAATTCGCCAACAGGTGTTATCCATTCAATTTTATAAGGAAACAAACCACCTGAAACATTCGGGTGAATTACGCCATTATTACCTAAACAAATAGGATTGATGGTTGGATTTAAAGCCGGGCTTTCGTGTATTTTTATGAAAGCTCTGTCCATTGGCACGCAAGATAGATCTTCTGGTGCTTGAGAAAGATAGGCTACAATTGTGTAGTTACCTCCCGCTAAGCTTGCGCCCATATTGTTTAATTGAGCAACTCCATCTGTAACACTTACTGGATTGCCATTATTTAATAAACCATCTGGAGCAGTACTGTAAGGATCTGGCAAGGCTACAAAACTATTGTAATAACCTACTAAAATTTCAAAATCAGCTTCATTGTTTTGAACTTGAGTAACATTTGTAATACCACTTACTGTAACATCAAATGTTTCTCCTTCACAAATATCACCTGTTGTTTTTACATCATTAATTGATGGACATACAAACGGCAGGCAATCGCAAGTAATTGAATAACTAGCTGCTTCCGAAATTTCGTAACAGAAATTGTTGTAGCTTTTACTTGGAATGAATACACTTATATTATCTTCTGTAGTAGTTGCCACATTTATAGCATAGGCATCAAAATTATCAACATTAATTGCGTAAACATCAAAATCACCATTACCTAAACCAGTAAACAAACCAGTATTATTACTGCTGATTATATTGCCATCAAAATCTGTTAAAACATATATTTGTGTATGATTATCGTTTCTAAATGTACCTGGTTTCGATTGGGCTAATATAGTTCCGGCATTAGCAGGATCATTACAATCACAAGATTGGGCTGGCCCGCACAATACTTCATTAGCAGTAACGGTAACAGGGCAAGTTGAACTTTCCTCAAAATAAGCTTCAAAAGTAATACCTGCAACTCCAGAACCACTATGATTATAAGGCCCGAAAGTAAGTTGATTGTTACCCAAAGCTGTTTGCTGAGCAATACCATCTGATACGATAATATTGTTAAAGCTTGGATTTTTGGTGGTGAAAACATCCACATAAAATTCATTTAAGTCGCTCGAATTTCTACAGGAGGCCACCGCTTCAATAATTGGAGCTTCTTCAATATTAATAATTAATAAATTTTTGGTGTCGCACGCACCATTTGATGAGGTAATTAATTCAAACACTTGACCATCTTGTGTAATTTCTGCGTTGGAGGGATCAACCACAATTTCATCGTTGGTTGTCCAATCGCTTACTGCAACTTCATCATTCCAATTATTAGTCGCTAATAGATCAATAAAATTACCTTCCAGATTATTACAAATAGAAACCGCTTGTGTATTTATTTCAGCATCATTTATAATTAATTTAATTTGAGCTAAAGCCGTACAACCTGCACCATTAACTACCGAATAATTAATTGATGTAAAATTGGTAAACATGTAAGCAGCTGGGTTTGGTATTCCGCCTGCATTATCCGACCATACACCACCAGTTACTCCTATTGCAGCTTCGTAGGATGTTAAATCTAATACCAACTCATTACTACTTGAACAAACTGATATGGTTTGGTTTTCTAAAACCGGTAAAGGATTAATGGTTATTGTAAATGCTGTTGCTGCACTTTCGCAATTGCCATTTATGGTTTGTGTTACATAAACTGTTTCTGCATTACCCATAGGAAAATAGTTGCTGCCAACATATATTACGTTGTTAAGCATTTCATCGGAATACCAGGTAAATATTGCTTTTGTTCTTCCCTTTGCAATAAGCGATTTAATACCATCTCCTTCACAATATTGATTGATACCACTTACGGTTGGTGGCTCAACAAAATCAGGACTAATTAATTCGATTATATTATCTGTTGTTGCAGCACAAGTATTTTCATCTGCTATAGTAATGAAGTTGTAGAAACCCTCACTTAAGCCCGTTACAGTTGCTGTGCCGTTCATAACTAAAACACTTTCGAAAGTACCAGCTTTAAAAGTTAAGTCATATATTCCATCAGCAATGCCAGTAAAAGTAAAGGTAATTACACCATCATCAATACCGCAAGCAGATGGGTTTTGGCCTACTGCTGTAGTTGTTGGTAATTGTAAATAAGTTACCTCAAAACTTAAAGTTTGTGCACAACCGTTTAATATTTCAACATTGTAAGTGCCAGGCTCTGTAACATTTAAGTTAGAAGATTGTTCACCACTTTGCCAAGTATAGCTATAACCTTCTGGAGCTTGCAGATTTACAACTTCCCCAACGCAGGCTATTATAGGGTCTGGTTGTGCTTCCACAGCAACATCTGCTTGTAAAACTACAAAGTTCAAAATTTGCATACAGCCATTATCATCGGTTACTTCCAAAGTATAAAAGCCTGGCGCATTAACCATTATAATACGTGAACTTGAACCATTAGACCAATTGTAAGAAAAACCTGTTGGACCAACTAAGGAGGTAAACTCGCCTGGGCAAATTTCTACTGGTGCTGGGTTGGTAAGATCTAAATTTCCAGCATCAGTAACCAAATAAGTTAAATCTTGTGTGCAACCAGTTAAATCTGTAACACTCAAAGTATAAGTACCTATTGATGATACTTGTATGCTTTGCATTGTTTCATTTGTTGACCATAAGTATGTGTAACCGGCTGGCCCATCCAACATTACGTTTTGCACTCCACAAATACCTACAGGTTGTGGATCAGGTAAATTTAACCCTTCATCTATAACTTCATAAGTTAATATTTGCGTACAACCTATATCATTTGAAATGGTTAAATCATATAAGCCTGCTGTTTGTACTTCTATACTTTGTAATGTAGTGCCATCTTCCCAAAGATAATTATAGCCAGCCGGGCCAATAAGTGTAACATTACTTGATCCACAAACACTAACTGATTGCGGTTGCGGTTCGCTCGGGTTCGCAATTATTTGCGACTCGTAAGTAAGCGACTGAGAACAGCCTTCGGCATTAGTTATTGTAACTGGTAAAACTGAAGAATTAAATACAGTAATTTGTTGTGTTGATGCATCAGTAGCCCATAAATAAGTGTAACCTGCTGGAGCATTAAAAATTACCGCTTCTCCTTCACAAGCTGTAAAGGGATTGTTAGGTTGTGGCTCGTTGGGGTTATTATTAACTACTATGGTTGCAACTGCCGTTGGCCTGCAGGTTGCATCTTGTGGTAGATTAGATAAATAAGCTACAACCGTAAATGCGCCGGAATTATTTAATGGACCAATACCAGTTAAAGTAGCAGTATTTCCATTCACCGTTATCGGGTTACCATTGTTTAGCACAATACCAGGTGTGGTTGTATAAGGATCTGGATTAGAAAGTGTACCATTAAATGCGCCAACCAAAATTCCAAAATCTGATTCTCCGTTTTGAGATTGTAAAATGTTTGAAATACCACTAACGGTTAAATCTATAGTTTCACCCACACAAAATGAACCACCTGTTTCAACTGCGGCTATTTCCGGGCAAACGAAACCGACACAATTACAAAAGTAAGTGGCGTTGTTTATATTTAATTCGTAACATAAATTGGCATAAGCGTCTGTTTCATTTTGAACAGATGCAATATTTGTTAGATTGGCTTCAAAAGCTATTATATCTTCATCTTTAACATTAGCTGCATATATATAGTAGGTAATGTTACTTGCTAAATTCTCAAAAAAGCCATTTCCATTAAATGTTATAACATTGCCTGCATCATCTGTTAAAATATAAACCTGAGTGTAATCTATTGTTTGATAAGTATCAGGCTCTGCTACTGCATAAGCGGTAAATACTTCATTTTCACAATCGCATATTTCTGTTAGGATAGTACAATCATTTTCAGCAACAGTTACAATTGCACTACCTGAACAACCGTTTGTATCTGTTGCGGTCACGGTATAATCTCCTCCGGCAGTAACAATAATTGCCTGATTAGTTTGTCCGGTACTCCATAAATATGAATCAAAACCCATTGTTGCAAACAAAGCAGTTGTTTCATCGCTATTAGTTGCACCAGTTCCGTCGCTACAAATATCCAATTCGCCTGAAATACTCACAACAGGCAACTCGTTTACTGTTAAAATTGTAGTTACAACACTATCGCAACCAGCTGTTGAAGCTAAAGTTACAGGATAATTTCCTGCTGCGGAAACTTCTGTTCCATCGGGTAGAATATAATTTGATCCTTCGCAAATAGTAATTGGGTTATCTGTTTCCAATGTAGTATTTACTGTTAAAATAGTTGTAACAACGCTATCGCAACCAGCAGTTGAAGCTAAAGTTACAGGATAATTTCCTGCTGCGGAAACCTCTGATCCATCGGGTAGAATATAATTTGATCCTTCGCAAATAGCAATTGGATTATCTGTTTCCAATGTAGAATTTACTGTTAAGATTGTAGTTACAACACTATCGCAACCAGCTGTTGAAGATAAAGTTACAAGATAGTTTCCAGCTGTAGAAACTTCTGCTCCATCGGGTAAAATATAAATGCTTCCTTCACAGATGGAAATTGGATTATCTGAACTTAAAACAAGATTTACAGTTAAAGTAGTTGTAACTATGCTATCGCAACCCGCTACAGATATTATAGTTACCGGATAAACTCCAGAGGTTGAAACACTACTTCCATCGGGCAAGGTAAACATTTCCCCTTCACATATAGTAACTTCTTCATTTGAATTTAAAACCTCGTTTATGCTTAAAATTGTGGTTACAACGCTATCGCAACCCGCAGTAGAAGTTAATGTAACTGGATAATCTCCTGCCGCAGAAACTTCCGTTCCATCGGGTAATATATAATTTTCTCCAATACAAATTGTTATTGGATTATCTGTTGCTAAGCTTGTATTTAAGCTTAAAATTGTAGTTACCACACTATCGCAACCAGCTGTTGAAGTTAATGTAACCGGGTAATTGCCTGCTATAGAAACTTCTGTTCCATCGGGTAAGATGTAGCTTGATCCTTCACAAATAGTAATTGGGTTATTTGTTGAAATTGTGTTGTTGAAAACCACCATTATATCATCAGAATCAATACAATTGTTTGCATTTGAAACTGTTACGCTATACATACCTGGTTGAGTAACTGTAATTGTTTGTGAAGTTTCTCCTGTACTCCAGGTGTAGCTGTTAAAACCAACGCCTGCATCTAATATTAATGCTTCACCGCTGCAAGCCTGAATGTCATCTCCTAAATCAACAACAGGTTCTTCAAAAATTGTTATTTCTGTAGTTACTACTGGTTGGCAAATAGTACTTTCGGGAGCAGGACTTAAATAAGCTACTACCGTAAAAGTACCTGCGTCAAGCCCTAAGCCCATTCCCGTTAAACTTGCAACACCATTTACAGGTGTTACCGAATTACCCATCGCAAACAAACCATCTGGTGCAGTTGTGTATGGATTAGGATTAGTTACAATTCCATTATAAAAACCAAATACTATTTGAAAGTCTGTTTCATTATTTTCGGTTTGTAAAACATCTAATAATCCTGTTGCGGTAATATCAAAAGTTTCATCACTGCAAATTGGGCCAGTAGTTGATACCTCACCCAAAGTTGGACAAACAAAAGTAATACAAGTACAATTATAAGATGCCGAATTTGGATTAAGGTCAAAACAGTAGTTGGCAAAGTCACCAGTTAAATTGATAAGATCACTAATATTACTTCCACCAATAATATCATTTTGGAAATTCATTAAATCCAAATCCAATAGATTTACAGCGTAAATTGAGTAATCTGTATCACTCATAAGGTTTGGAAAGCTACCTGTCATATTAGAAGCTAAAATGTTTCCATTTACATCTGTTAAAAGATACAATTGCGAGTGAAACATTTCATTAAAAGTACCTGGCTCGGCAACAGCATAGGCCGTAAATGTTTCGTTTAAACAATCGCATTCTTCTTGTGCTTGCAATTGAAACGAAACTAAACTCATTACCGCTATTGCGGCAACAAGTTTCATATATTTATTTATTATAATTTTCATTTTGTTCTTTTTTAAGATTTTTAAATCAATTTTTATTGAGTTCTTTCTTAAAAAAGATTATTGACCGTTCCAGGGGAAAGTACCAGAATTAGGAGCACATTCTCCACATTCATCTCTAATAACTGAAATTGAATTTGATAAAGCAGCACAACCAGAGGCGGCCACTAAATCTGCAGCATTATCACCTACTTGCAAATTGAAACTATCATCAGAAAACGTAACAAACCATATTAAACAAGTACCAACACCTGCACCATCTAATATAAATGGAGGGCCAGCAGGTAGGTCTAAAATGATTGCATTTTGATCTGTAATAAGCCAAGCACCACTATCACCTTGACCAGCAACATCAATAGTAACATCTATTGGTTCATCAATACCATCATCTATACAAACTGTTGTTGAACTTGTTGTAGATATTTCTGAAGCTTCTGCATAAACACAAGAACCATCATATGTATTTGCATTCATATCAAAGTTACAAGCATCCATATCTATACAACCAAGTATTGGATTAACATCACAATTACAAGTTGATGCATTAAACGTTGTACCAGCAGCACAGTTTGGCGTATTGCTTACAGTACAGGTAGCTTCATCAAAAGTATCTGTTGTAATATCGCAATTATCGTTAGGGTCAGGTTCATTACAAGCATCTGGGCAAGCTGTATTTCCTAAATCGCAACTACCATCATCACAATTTGCATTTGCTTCATAATTACATGCATTAATGTTGGTACAACCTAAAACTTGTATTTGATCTACAATACAATCACACGGATTGGCAGGATCAACCATTTCTGTATCTCCTAAACAAATATCGGTATTACAAACTGGTGCTGCCTGGCAAGAGCCATCATCTTGTGTTGCAGCCGGATCGTAATTGCAAGCATTAACATCTGTACAGCCTAAAACAGGTTCAACAACACAGTTCCCATCGGAAACACAAAGGTTACTAAAAACAACATCTACATTGGCAGCTAAGGCAGTACCACTAAAGTTCGGTAATGCTGCTACTATTTGTGTGTTAGGCCCATTTGGATCGAAAACACCAGCAGTACTTACATTACCATCAGCCAACAAACCGCCAAGTGTATAAATGCCAGGGCCTGCTACAGTAATATTAAAATCAACCCAGGGGCAAGGAAAACCACCGCATTCGTTTTGTATTCTAAATTCTAAATTAATTGGAAATGCTGCTGCATCCCCAATAACTTCCATATCAATAAATAAACATATCTGATCTAAGGTTAAACCTGCTGTATTTACATCCCAAGTAAAGCCACCAAAATCATTAGAAGCACCAGCTAACAAGCCCATACCTGTTGGTGCGCCATAAGAAAGACCTGTACCACCATCAAAAGGACCAAATGTTGAAATATCTAATAAGTTACTTTCATTACATAAATATAAGCAGCTACCATTATCTGTATCTGCATTAGGATCAAAATTTGAAGCGGTAGCATCTAAACAACCAGCGGTAGATGGAGTTTCACCAGCACAGCTACAATCAGGCTGTATTATATCGTTTATAGTATTTGGGTCTCCATCATCACAAGTTTCGCCAGCAGGTGGATTACAAACAACCGCATCTGCTACACAAACATTTAAAGCAACATTAGAAATTTCTACAACAATATCAATTGCAACAGGAGCTCCAGTAAAATCAACCACACCAATTACTATAGAATATAAAGTGCCTGGTGTAAATGTAAAACCGTTTACCGCATTACCATTGCTAAAATCGCCACCCATTGAGCAAGCACCAGTTCCATCCACTTGAACATCAAAAGTTAGTGCTTGACCACCGTCGCCTGGTGCACCAGTTCCATTTTCAATTCTAAATTCGATAGTGAAAGGTGTTGTACCACTAATTATATTTAAATCTGCTGTTAAACAACCGCCAACAATTCCATCTGGTAAAGGAATATCTTGAACGCCACCAACAGCAAATGCGTTTACATAACCCGCATTTAATGTCCAAGAACCAGTGTTAGCAGCAGCATCGTAACTTGGAAATGGATTAACTGGATTAAAACAATCGAATGCTGCGCAAAGTTCGGCACCATCATTAAAAGATGTGCCTGTAGTTAAATCAATTGTTTGGTTAGTACTTTCTGCTGGGCAATTCGCACATGTACCAGACTGAAGTGAACATTCTGGTTGGTCAGCAACACAAGTTGTTAAATCATTTGCTGCACCTGCATCAGCTGTACAATTGGTTAAGAAAGTTCCTGTGCCATCGCACATAATAGAATTTGTTTCTAAAGCATCGCCTGGTTCGGAAACAATAACATCTGTACCCATAACATTTGCAAATGGGCCGTCGGTTGCCATAAAAGCACCTTCGTAAGTTATAAATTGATATTGGGTACCATCTGTACAACTTACTGCAATACCATCTGGCCCATTTTGTGGAGAAACTGACCATACGTAATAATCAAAAGTACCATCGGTGCTTACAAATTCTGCACTACTTAAAACTATAGTGCTGTAAGAAGCACCATTAGAACCATTGTATAAATCTACTTGAACACCTGTTGGATCTGAACCAGCTGGTAATGCAATTTCTACAAATTCGTTTACATCGCCACCTGCGTTATCATAATGAAATTCATTTATTTTGGCAGATGCTGGACAAGTGCCACCACCAATTGGTGTACCAGCACAAGCACAATCTGCTGTTACTGTATCGTTTTGAGTATTTGCATCACCGTCATCACAAGGATCGCCAGCGTTACCTAATGGACAAGTACCTGCACAAGTTGTGCAATCTACATAAACATCATTTGTAGTATTTGCATTTCCGTCATCACAAGCATCATTAATAGTAAAACAAGAACCATCATCGCTTGTTGCGTTCATATCAAAATTACAAGCCGCAGCATCTGTACAGCCAGCAACAGAACCGCATGTAGTTAAATCGTTAGCCATACCAGCATCGGCAGTACAGTTTGCTAAAAAATTGCCTGTACCATCGCACATAATTGATTGCGTTTCGGTTGTTGCACTTGTTTCTTCAACACCAACATCTATACCCATAACACCTGCAAAGGGCCCATCAACTGCCATAAAAGCACCTTCGTAAGTAATAAATTGAAATTGTGTACCATCTATACAACTTACAGCAATACCATCATTACCATTTTGCGGAACAACGTTCCAAACGTAATAATCTAAAGTACCATCAGTACTTACAAATTCTGTACTACTTAGTATTATGTTATTGTATGATAAGCCATTGCCACCATTATATAAATCAACTTGAATTTGGGTTGGATCGGCACCAACAGGTAAAGCAATTTCTACAAACTCGTTTAAATCGCCGCCTGCGTTATCATAATGAAATTCATTTATTTTGGCAGATGCTGGACAGTTGCCTGCCACAATTGGAGTTCCAACGCAAGTAGCACAATCTGTATAAACATCACCTGTTGTCATTGCATTGGCATCATCACAAGCATCTCCTACACTAAAGCAGGTACCATCATCAATAGTTGCGGTCATATCAAAATTACAAGCATTGGTATCTGTACAACCAGCAGCTACATTACAATCAGAAACTATTGCTGTACCAACAGCTGGGCATACATCGCCCAATAATTGAAAGTTTGTTAAATCCCAATTGCTATAACCATCAACACCATCATCATCATATTCTATACCAATGTAAACAGCTGTGCCAGTTGCTCCACTTAAATCAACATCTATAGCACCTGCATCTGTTACGGTGCCAACTGTAGTCCAAGTTGCAGTTGAGGGGCAAGCAGAAGAATAATCAACAGTATAAGCAACATTTAAATCAGTAACTCCAAAGCCTTCTGTTGCATCAAATAGTAAATTTAATGTAGAAGTATTAGTTAAGTCTAGTGGGCCATAAACAATCCAACTATTTACAGGTTCGGCACAACCACCGCCACAAAAACCATTGGCAGAAAAACCATTGGCTGTTGCTGTCCATTCACCATTATTATTAGAAGCATTTGGATTTGGTAAAGGGCTAATTACTTCCCAGGCAATGGCACCACAATCAATTACACCTGTGTTTTGACCAACGCAAGTGGCACAATTTGTATAAACATCATTATTTGTAGCAGCATCACCGTCATCGCAAGTATCACCAACTTGATAGCAAGTTCCATTATCAATAGTTGCTAGTGCATCGAAATTACAAGCAGCAGCATCTGTACAACCCGGAACGCCACCACAAGCTTGGTTTAAAGCCGTTGCGGTTGGATTGGCATCACTATAAATTTCAACGTTATCAATGGCTATATCTTCATCGCCTGCATCTAATCCATTAATTGCAATATTAATATCTAAAGCACTACCAGTTACAGCTATTGAAAAGCAGAAAGTAGAAAAGGTATTGGTAATTTCAGTACCATCGCCATCACCATCACCAGTACAATCAAATGCTGGAAATGTATTTGAAGTTGCCCCATCATTTGATTCTATAACGCCTAAAATTTCTGTAGTTCCATCAACACTTACCGTAATTGTGACTGTAGAGGTATTGTCCCAATCTTGATTGACTCCATCATCACCTTCGGCAATATCTAAACATAAAACCAAACCAGTTTCGCCAGCTACGTTTATGCCTGTCCAATCGACAGCACCGCTACCTGCTGTACAAGGTGTACCATCCATATCTTGCCCGGCTAAAAAAGCACCATCTGTGCCAACAAAAGCTTGATCAATTTCGGTTTCGAGCACTACACCGAAGTAATCTCCCATATCGCCATCAAAACATTGATTAGTTAAAACTGCTGATGTGGATGAAGTGCCACCACCAGTTGTACCAAAATCATCGGAAAAGATTTGTGCTGATATTGTTGTTGTGAAAAATAGAGTGAAGATTAAGCTTAAAATAGTATTAAAAGTCTTCATAATAATAGTTGTATAAAGTTTAAATTTGATTTTCGCTGCAAAGGTAGCAAGCTAATTTACTAAAACTTTATGTTTTATATGAAGATAAGTTTAAGAAAGCAATTTTTTTAAAGTTATTAACAGTATCTCAACAAAATGCACTTAATATTCCATTATTAGGTGCATTTTTAGTTTATACAATAAATCATTTTGGTTTACTTCAAAATAAATAGCTTTTGTGTTTTAATTGAATTGTTACTGTTGAAACTTATAAAATAAGTTCCGTTATTATATTTATTTAAATCTATTGCATATTGCTTTTGGTTAGCAATAATTTTTTGTTCTTCTAATACTTTACCATTTATAGTAATTAATTTAAAAGTACCGTTTACAAGATTTTCTATTGTTAGTTGCACTTGATTTTTTGCTGGGTTAGGGGATATTTTGGCAGTGAAGTTTACATTATTTTTATTTATGCTTACAATATTATCGCCTGATACCGCTATATCATCAATATATAAATTTTGTTCGTGACTATTGATGGCTCTAAACTTTACAATTAATTGCTCCTCACCATCGTACTCACTTAAATTTACGGTTCTAAGTTTCCATTTATCGGGTGCTGATGGTATAAATGCAGAGGTGGTATTACCTTCTGATGCTAACAAAGCTCCTTGTCGTTTAAAAACAGATTTAAAGTTTTCGCCACAATCATTAGAAACCAATACTTCTAATGTGTCAGAATCGCTTGAATCGTAACGTGCGTAGGCATTGTAAAATTCTAACTTTGAGTTTTCAAAGTTTTTTAAATTTAAAATAGGTAAAACAAATTCATCTATACTTCCTGGTGTGTCATACTCAAAAAAATTAATGTACAAGCAACTATTACCAGATTTACCAACGTTATTGTTTATTTCAAAGCCTTTATTATCGGCATCTAAATCAACCAAGTTGTAAAAATCAGGTGGAAACATGTTAGCTTCAAAATCTTGAGTTAATGGTAGCTTTCTACCTAATACCTGAATATTTAAAGTTAAGTCATTGTCTTCAGGTTTTTCATCTATTTGGCTATTTACCCCAGCTAAAAGAAACTTAATTGCGTGTTGACCAGGTGATAATTCTACAGCATCTAATTCAAAATTGCCAAAATCACCTGTTGAAAGATTTCCGCCCCACAGAGAAGAAGCTGTAAACTCACCATCTACATAAATTTCGGCCTTTACTGATTTAATTTCATTGTTACCAAAATTTCTAAATTTTATTATCGGTGTGATTGTAGTAGTACAAAAATTTTGATTTTGTTGAGGTTCAATTATTTCAATTAGTTTAGCATTAACATCTGCTAATGTTGTTGCAGTACATTTATTACTATTAGCTAACGCAAAGCGTGCACCACTTTCTTCAAATAAAACTCTTGCTCTTTCTTTTTGACCTTCGGTAAAAAGTGTCAGGCAGTTATCATCTGAATAGTCCATATAATTTTGAACCATGTCTACTTCGCTTTCACTTTCGGTACAAGTATTCGAGTTTAAAGGACAACCGCTATGTGAGCCGTCAGATAATGGGGTATCTTCTACTAAATCATCTTGTGTGCAATCTCCATCGCCCCAAATATGGCGTAAATTTAGCCAATGCCCAACCTCGTGTGTAGCTGTTCTACCAGAAGTTCCGGCAACAAAACCTCGGCCAACCTGTGCGTAATCTACTACAATACCATCGGTAACATCATCTAAGCCAGGAAATTGTGCATAGCCAAGCAAACCAGGTTCTAAATCACAAACCCAAAAGTTTAAATACTCGTTTGCAGGCCAGGCATCTGCTCCACCATTAGCTGTAAATTTCACATTGTTTTCAACTGAAAAACTGGTTGTATCTGTAAATACACGGTTTACTCCTGTTGAAGGCAATCCTTCCGGATCGGTTTGCGCTAAACAAAATTCTATTTCAAAGTCGGCAGCTCTATCTTTAAAAACATCTAAAGTTTCATCAAAATTAGGATTGAGCTTTCGGAAATCTTCATTTAAAACATCTAACTGAGACATTAACCTTTCATCTGATAAGTTTTCGAAAGGAGCAGTATAAACTACGTGAAAGATAACCGGAATAGTAATTATTTCTAATGCTTTTTTTGGGGTAGTTATTTTTTTCTGTGTAAAGTTTTCTACTACCTCTATTTGTTTTAACACATTGGGATTGGTGGTAGCTAAACGATCTAACGCATGCATTGTGCCACATTTTTCGGTAGCTGAAGTACTGCTTAAAAAAATAAAAAGAGCAGTAAATATGGTTAATGTAAAGTATTTCAATGTGTAAATTTTATAGTTTAATAATTTTTTGAATAAAGTGTTTTTTATTAGAAAAAAAGTGCAAATAATATATGCCTTTGCCTTGAATGCTATTTATTTTTAGTTTTTTATTTACCGGAATATTATTTTGCGCATAAACCACTTTACCTAAGGCATTAAATATGTTGATTTGGTTAATAGCATTATCAAAATTTGGTGCATTTATGTAAATGAAATTTTCAAATGGATTTGGATAAACTGTTAAACCTTCTTTTTCAAATGTTATAATATCAACTATGGGCTGTGCACCAAAAATACTTATATCATCTAAATAAAAATTATTACCTAAACCGCTAACAAATTTAATATGAAAATTAGCAAAACTTACATCTTGGTAGGCTGCTAAATCAATTACTACCCTATCCCATTCACTCGCAACTGGTCTAAAATATTCAGTTTTTGTAGAGGTTGTTTCCAAATCATTACCTTTAACATATAAAAGCGTGTCGAAATTTACCCCACAGTCTGGCGTAAATAGCACTATTAATTCATCATTACTCTCTTCATTTTTATTAGCGTGTGCATAAAAAAACCGAAATTTAGGATTTGTGTAAGATGTTAGATTTAGGTTTGAACTAATAATTTCATCCGCCCGACCTGTAGATTCGGTATTAATATTTTCAATTATTAAACAGTTTTCACCAAAATGTGTTACTTCATCTGTTTTAAAAAAGGTTTTATCACTATCAAAATTATTGACAGTCCAGTTATTGTTAGGCCAATCGCTTTCAAAGTCTTCATTTAAGGGTAAATCTTTTGCACTTTGAAGTTGTAAAACAAAATCGTTGTTTAATATATGGTTTGTATTATTTTCATCTAAAACATCATTAACAGAAACTACCGAAATTTCAATATTTTTTGATCCCTCGCTAGAAAATATGTCGCTTAACTCAATATCTGCATATTCTGCAAAACTTAAAGCCCCTTCCCAAACATATTCATCTTCTACGCCATTTTTAATTTTTGTTTTGAAGATTACTTTTCTTAAAGTATCAGTTCCATTATTTGCAATGGTTATAGCGGGCTTAAAGTTGTTGGTGCAAACTACCTCATCAAAAGCAGGAAAATTTATTTTAGTTATTGCAACATCATTTACTAATAAGTCTGCACATTTGCCAGAAGTATTCAACCCTTCTCTAAAACCATTTGGTACTAAATTCGATCGCATAACATTAACTTGTTGAGGTGTAAAAAACGCACTACAACTGCTGTAATCCATAAAATTTTGTATCATATCTGGTGAGTCACAAGTATAAGTATCTCTACGGCAACCCCTTGCTGAGCCAGCAGAATTATTGGTATCGTCGATTCCGTCGGAGCCTTCGCATAAACATTCTGCAGGCTGGCTATCTGTACAATCACCATCGTCTCCCCAAATATGAAACAAACCCAACCAATGGCCAACTTCGTGTGCGCCAGTTCCATCATCATCTATAAATTCGTTACCGATTGCACGGCCAAAGGAAAGATCATCTAACACAATACCATCCGTATCTCTTCGCCCTCTATTAGGAAACTGAGCATAACCCAATAAGCCATCATTAGAAATATTGCCCACCCAAATATTTAAATATTGATCGGTAGGCCAGGCATCAGCTCCTCCTTCTTCTGTAAATTTAATTTTATTGTCTCCGTAGTCTTCTGCAAAATTACTTGTAGAAGTTTTAACTCGGTTTATACCAGTTGTTGGGTTGCCATTCGGGTCAATATTGGCCAAACAAAATTCAATTTCAGAATCTGCTACAAAATCTTGAAATTCATCTTTTATACTTTCAATGTCATTTAATTTTCTGAAATCTTCATTTAATACCGCCAGGCCATCATAAATATCTTTGTCTGATATATTTTCTGACGCATAACGCCACACCACGTGCACTACACAAGGAATTGTAAAAATTTCGCCCGGACTAACTTCATTTTTGCTATTGTTTTTTATAGTTTCTTTTAAGGCTTGTAAATTTTCTTTTTTTGATGCTTCATTTTGGTAGGTATAATTAAATGCCTCCATAGTTCCGCATTTTTGTTGGCCAAAAGCAGCTACAAAAATGATAATATTAAATGTAATGCAAAACAATAACTTCATAAACTCCGTGTAATTTTATTTTAAAATGATGCATATAAAAATATACTTTTCAAATATAGTATCAAAATTTGTATTAATCTAATTGGTCAGTAAATTGTCATAATTTAATCTTACTTATCTAACTTTAGTTCTTTTGCTAATTGGTTGGCAAAATCAATTACTTTTTTTGCAACTTCTTTGTTATTGGTAGCTCTGCTGAAAGTCTCTGCCATGGTTACCATGTTTTGGCAAAAAAAGAAGTTCATTTCATCCACCTGCATTTCTTTGGTCCATAAATCAATTCTAAATGTGTTTTTTTGATTTTTATCCCACATTGCTAACATAACTGCTTTACATTCTTGCTCACCAGCAGTTGGTTTATCACTTGCATCCCAATTAATTTTCTCGGGCATGTTATTATCATCTAACTCTACGTGTAAGTTTATACTTTCCTTTTTCATTGTTATTTACTTTCTATTATATCTTTAATTAAATGTGGGCCATAATACACCAATCCGCTATAAAGTTGAACTAAATCTGCCCCAATATTAAATTTTTCTTGTGCTTTTTTTGGTGTATCAATTCCACCAACACCAATTAAAATTGTATTTTTAAGATGTTTTTTTAAATAAGCCAATATTAAATTAGATTGATCAAAAACAGGTTGCCCACTTAAACCGCCATTGCCTATTTGTTGCAATTTTGTTTCATTGGTTTGCAAATTTTTACGGCTTATAGTGGTGTTGGTTGCTATTATGCCAGGTATATTTTCTTCATTTACAATCTCAATAATATCGTTTAATTGCGCTTGGTTTAAATCTGGCGCAATTTTAAGTAAAACCGGTTTAGGGTACTTTTTTTGCTGGTTTAGTAGTTGTATTTGATGTAGAATGTGTTGCAAGGGTTTCTTATCTTGAAGGGTTCTTAAACCTGGCGTATTAGGCGAGCTAACATTTACTACAAAGTAATCTACATAAGGGTATAATGCTTCAAAACCCTTGATATAATCATCTGCAGCATTTTCGTTTGGGGTAATTTTGTTTTTGCCAAGGTTTCCGCCAATCACAATATCGGTAGTTGTTTTTTTTAAATTATTGACTACTTCATTTAAGCCGCCATTATTAAAACCCATTCTGTTTATTAAGGCCTTATCTTTTTTTAGCCTAAATAGTCTTGGTTTTGGGTTACCTTTTTGTGGTAAAGGCGTTACCGTACCAATTTCAATAAAACCAAAACCCAATTGCGCCATTTCGTTAATATAGGCTGCATTTTTATCGAAACCTGCTGCTAAGCCAACCTTGTTTTTAAACAAAATGCCCATTAGCTCTATCGGTTCATTATTGCCAATTTTATTTGATGAATAAGTAGGCACAAAAAAACGCAGTAAAGGCCATTTTAAAGCATTTTTAAAAAGCCAAAGCGTTATGTAATGCGCTTTTTCGGCAGGTAACAAAAATAAAACAGGACGTAGTAGCTGGTACAATTAAAATTTTAGGTAAATGTAATAATAATCAATAGTTATAATAACTCAATAACATATCAAAATAAATAAAAAACAAAATTGGCTTGTTACTACTGCATTTTTTTAAAATTTTTAAACGAAATCATCATTAAAGCATCTTACAAGCGTTTACAAAAACTTATATTTACCAAAATTTAAAAATATGAACAACATTAAAATATTATTATTCGCAACAACCCTGTTTATTTTTGCTGGCTGCAGCGCACTAAAAGAAATAGATATGAACAAAGTAATGGGTGGCGTGGATAAAGTACTTGGCGAAGATGGCCTTACTAACACCGATGTTATTTCTGCCCTTAAAGAAGCCTTAACACTTGGTGCAACTAATTCTGTTAAAAAAGTAAACGTAGCCGATGGCTTTTTAAAAAACGAACTCATTAAAATTGCTTTACCAAAAGAAGCACAAAAGGTGGCCGATGTATTAACTAACACCCTTGGGCCAATTGGTGAAAAAGCGGTAAACGATTTTGTAGTAAAATTAAACCGAACCGCCGAAGATGCTTCTGCCAAAGCAAAACCTATTTTTATTAACGCAATAAAAGGCATTACCATACAAGATGGTTTTAGCATTTTAAAAGGTGCTAACAACGAAGCCACTCAATATTTGAAAGGTAAAACTTACAATCAACTGGTTACGGCTTTTAAGCCAGATATTGAAACATCTTTAAATAAAGTAAAACTAAACGATGCCTGGTTTAAGATAACCAATTTATACAACAAAATACCCGGCGCAAAACCAGTAGAGGTTGATTTGGCGCAATACACCACCAATCAGGCAACAGATGGGCTTTTTAAGCTAATTGAAGTGGAGGAGCAAAAAATTAGAAAAGACCCGATGGCGCGGGCAAGTGATTTGCTAAAAAAAGTATTTAGCACTTTAGATTAAGCGTAACTATTCAGAAGTCAGACGTTTTCATTGTTAACTACAATTAGAACAATCCGAAAATAAAACAATAGAGTTATGTACAAAGACATTATTACTTACGAATTGGCAGAAAACAAAACAAAGGAAGCACTGATTAATATTGCGAAACAAATCGTAAATGATTGGATGAAAAATCAAATTGGATTTATCAAATGGGAAATTCACACAAATAGTGATGGAAGTTATACAGATATTGTCACATGGAAATCAAAAGAAGATGCAAAAATAGCAGAGAAAGAAATGGTAAATATTCCTAATGCTTCTGATTGGTATGGTTGCTATAAAGAAGGAACTATATCGAGTAAGAATTTAATAACTATTGCGGAATTTTAAAAAAAAAGAATGATAAAAACAGAACCTATAATAGGAGTTGAAGATGTTGAAAAAAGTTCAAAATGGTATCAACAACTTTTAGGTTGTAAAAGCAATCACGGAGGAGAAACTTTTGAAATGTTAGCAGACCAAGACAACACTTCTATTCTTAATTTGCATAAATGGGAAGAACATAATCACCCGACATTAAGTAACCCGAAAATGGCAGGAAACGGTCTTATTTTGTATTTCCGTGTTGATAATTTGGACGAAATATGGGAGAATGCTAAAAGTCTAAATGCAAAAATTGAAGAAGAACCCAGTTTGAACCAAAATTCAGGAAAGAAAGAGTTTGCGATTAGAGATTTAGACAATTATTATTTGATAATTTCTCTATGAAACTGACTGAAAACAGAAGAAAAAGCAGATAACAATAGATAAGAAGTAATACCTTCGTCACTACTACTCTTATCATCACACGTCGTCAGACGTTAGATATAATTAGAGCGAAAAAGAGCGCTTTTGACCTCACTCAACCAAATTTATTTGACGTCTGAAAGCAAAGCGGTCTTACTTCTTACCTCTACTAAATAGTTACGATTAAGCAGTTAAAAAACTCAATTTTTATTTGAAGCGAAAGTTTTTTGCTCGCATAAATGGCAGTCCCGCCCTTCACTCCAAATCCTCTACCGCAAAGCGGTTTGCGGGTTTTCCGTTACGGTCGGGGCTATTTTAAAAACTTCGGGTTGCCGTAATAAGCAATGCAAATACTAAAACTCATCAACAACCGTTAAACCTTTTTACACATTTTATGAGAAAACTTAACTACTTTTTTGTTCTGCTTTTATTTCCATTATTAGCATTAGTAAGCTGTGAAGATGAAATAGATGAACCCAATATTACAAGTGGACAAGAATACTTTCCGCTAACCGTAGGCAAATGGCTTGTTTACGATGCCGACAGTATTGTTTGGAACTCTTTTACCGAAACGGTAGACACCAGCTTTTTTCAAATTAAAGAAGAAGTAATTAGTGAATTTACCGACACCGAAAACCGCCCAGCAGTTACCATTGAAAGAAGCTACCGAAACAATGCCAACGAAGCTTGGAGCAATGCAACTATATGGTACGCAGTGCGAGATACTGTGGCAGCCGAGCGGGTCGAAAACAATTTGCGTTTTACAAAATTATCGTTTCCATTAATAAAAGGCAGCCAATGGCAGGGCAATGGTTTTGTAAACAATGTACCCGAATTTAACTATTGCCAAAATTGGAACTACACCCTTACCCAAACCGACACAACCTTTAGCACCAACACCACTTTTAGCAATGTAGTAGAGGTTACTCAAATTGATTCGGAAACTGGCCTTTCTAAATGTTATAGCAAAGAATATTATGCCCCAAATGTTGGTTTAATTAGCAAATCATTGATATTGTTGAAACTATCCAACCCAAAAGAAACCATACCGTGGCAAGAAAAAGTACAACGTGGTTATATTTACAACCAACATTTAATTGAACATAATTAGGGTTTAAATCTTTTTAGACTTCTTACAAACATTCCTTTTTTTTAACATTAAATTTCAGTACCTAAAATAAACCCTTACCTTTGTACTATGGCGTTAAGCAATACATTAAATGCACTAAACGAGCAACACAAATACAATAACTTAGAGCTATTAGCCAAACAAGCGGTAGAAGGCTTTATAATTGGTTTACATAAAAGTCCCTTTCACGGTTTTTCGGCTGAGTTTGCAGAACACCGCTCATACAATCCTGGCGATCCAATAAAAAATATTGACTGGAAAGTATATTCTCGTACAGATAAATTGTTTATAAAAAACTACGAAGAAGAAACCAACCTGCGTTGCCAAATTGTGGTAGATACCTCTTCTTCAATGTACTACCCCGAAGCAGATGACAGCACTAATGAAAAGCAAGTTAACAAAATATTCTTTTCGGCACTTTCGGCATCGGCAATAATGCATATGTTAAAGCAACAGCGAGATGCTTTTGGATTAAGTACTTTTGATAATGAGGTTCAAATTCATACCAAAACCAAATCAACAACTGCGCATCATAAACTACTTTTAAGTTATTTAGAAAAAGCAATTAACGCACCCGAAAGAAATAAAAACACCTCGGCAGCCAAAGCATTACACCAAATTGCCGACAGCATCAGCAGGCGATCTTTAGTAATTATTTTTAGCGATATGATTGACAATACTAATAATGCCAATGATATGTTTGAAGCACTGCAACACTTAAAATACAACAAGCATGAAGTTATTTTGTTTCACGTTGTAGATAAGCAAAAAGAAATGGACTTTGAGTTTGAAAACCGCCCTTATGTTTTTGTAGATATGGAAAGTGGCGAAAAAGTAAAACTTCATAGCAATAAAGTAAAAGATGAATATGTAAAGCAAATGGCCGCTTTTAAAAGTGAACTAAAATTGAAAGCACTTCAATACAAAATTGATTTTGTGGAAGCCGATATAAATAAAAACTACCATCAAATATTACAACCCTATTTGGTAAAACGCCAGCGAATGATGTAATGTTTAGATATTTTTATTTTTTAAGATTTCCTATTACTTTTAAGGCACTTTTTTTACTTTAAAACTGTTAAATGATAAATATGACAACAATTTCTGAACAGATAACAACAGCTTGCCCTATAAAATTAACCGAAGGTGCTGTAACCGAAATACGCCAATTAATTTACGAAAAAGAAGTGCCAGAAGGACACGCTTTACGAATTGGCGTTAAAGGCGGTGGATGCTCAGGTTTTACTTACATACTCGGTTTTGATGCTATAGAAGCAGCAGACGCATCATATAAAATAGAAGGCATAAACATTATTGTAAACAAAGCGCAAGCTATGTATTTAGCTGGTATGGAAATTGATTTTCATAATGGTTTAAAAAACAGAGGTTTCACTTTTAGCAACCCAAATGCAACAGAAACTTGCGGTTGCGGTACTAGTTTTTCTGCATAAATTATTATTTTTATAAGATGCTTTTGCGATGTTTCTATATCACCTTTTTTGCAATGTTTTTTTGCTGCGAAAATTTAATAGCACAATTTCAAAACCTAAATGCGTATAAAGGTAGAGTTATCAATTTGGTAGATAGCAAACCTTTAGCAAATGTACATATTGTTAATTTAGATAAGGCTATTGGCACGGTTACCAACAAAGAAGGTAAGTTTAAAATTAATGCCGAAGCAAGCGACAGTATACATATTTCTATAATAGGTTTTAAAACAAAAAGAATACCTGCAAGTAAACTTTCATTAACAGAAGAATTTACTATTGTGGAATTAGTAGAAGACTTTTTTCAAATAGATGAAATAAATATTTATAATGTACCCACACCCGAAGAATTTCCAGATGCGTTTATGGAGTTAGAACTGCCCGATAACTCGGTAGCAATAGAATTACCTGTTTTAAAAGATATACCTGCCGTTCAACACAATTCAGAAACTAATATGCCTACTTACACTATAAAGGGGCCAATTACGGCTTTGTATATGAAATTTAGTAAGTACCAACGGATGCTTGCCGAAGCTAATGAAAAGTTAGCAAAATATGATGCCTATAATAAATATTTATATAACTTGGCAGAAAGTGTAACCGGCTACAACAAAAAGCAAGACATTCAAGCCTTTCTACACTTCTGTAATTTTGAAGTAGCGTACATTGAAGAATACAATGATTACGATTTAACTCAAGCTTTAGAGTATTGCTTTGTACAATATGACAATTAGGCTTTGAAAGCGAGCATTACCGTTTCAACTGGTGTAGTTTCATTATAAAATTCTAATATTTTCAACATTACATTTTCTATCATAGCATCGGGGCAACTTGCGCCGCAAGTTAAAATAATATTTGCAGGTTTATTTTTTGGTAAGAAATCTTTTGTAACTATTTCTTCTTTACTATGAAAATCAAAATGCTGAATAATGTTTTTGTCTAAAATTTTATCAACTGTATTTATAAAATAGGTTGGTAATTTCTCTTCACAAAGCTCAACAATATGAGATGTATTAGAGCTGTTATAACCACCTACTACAATTGCCAAATCGGCTTTTGCTTCTAACAATGCATAAGTTGCCCTTTGGTTGTCGTTAGTGGCGTAACAAAGTGTATCACGTGTGTCAGCAAAATGTTGTTTATAGTTTTGGTTACCAAATTTACCAATTAGCACTTCTTTTAAATAATTAGCAATTTCTTGAGTTTCGGTAGCAAGCATAGTGGTTTGGTTTACCACACCTAACTTATTTAAGTGTTCTGCCGCATCAAAGTCGTTAGAATATTTTCCTTTAAAAGCTTCATAAAATTCGGCTACTGGTTTTTTACCCGTTATAAAATCCGCTAATAATTTGGTTTCCTCTAAATCTTTCACAATTACAGATGGGGCACTTACCGAGCTATGTGAGAAAGTAGCGCGTGTTTCTTCGTGGCGAGCTTTACCGTGTATTACTACTGCATAACCATCTGTTCCTAATTTGTACGATCTTTTCCAAACCTTTTCAACAAAAGGGCAAGTAGTATTATACTTTTGAACTTCAATGTCATTTTCTATTAACAATTGTTCAATTTCAATAGTAGTACCAAATGCTGGAATAATTACTACATCAGCTGGTGTTAATTCTTCAAATGGAATTAATTGATTGCCATAGGTATCCATTAAAAATTGAATACCATGTTCAATTAAATTGCGGTTTACCTCCGGGTTATGTATCATTTCACTTAATAAATAAATACGTTTACCTGGGTTTTCTTCAATTGCTTTATAGGCAATTTCGATAGCATTTTCTACCCCATAACAAAAACCAAAATGACGCGCAATAAAAAAGTTAACAGGGCCAAACTCTAATTTGGTGGGCGAAAAATCTTTTTTCATTGGATCGTTTAGCTTTCTAAACTGTTTTATTTTATTGATGATGTTGCTTCGGTAAAATACTGGAATATCAAAGGTTTTCATTAAACATAAATATATGATACAAAGGTAAGTTGTAAAATACAAAATAGCTGCTTAAAATGTATTACTTTTGCTGTACTTTCGCCCAGATGGTGGAATTGGTAGACACGCCAGCTTGAGGGGCTGGTGACCTTTTTGGTTGTGCAGGTTCGAGTCCTGTTCTGGGCATTTTTTAAACACTTAACTTATTGATTGTCAATTGTTTGTAATTTTAAGGGTACAACATAGGTACAACATTTAGTAATAATTGTTAAACACTTATAAACAAATCAAAACACTTAAATCCAGTTTGTTTTCCTAAATGTTTAGTAACTAAGCCGATTAACTTTGCTTCTGAAATATTTATGAATAACAAGAATATAATTAAATGTGAATATATTTAATGAATTTCATTAAATTAAATAGGTGAATGAATAAAGGCATACCAAACTTTTGGTAGAAATTATTAGTCTAATCTTTAGTTATATTATGATTTTTTAGTTTCGTTTTTGAGGTACTAAATTTTCGGTTAGGTGCAAGATTATATTCTAATTTTTAAACAATTAATATCACATATACATTAAAAATAATTTAATTAATAAAAATTTCTTATATGAAGCTTGAGTTCTATCCGCCCAACTCTACAGCCCTATCAAAAGCGGATTGTAAACCAGCTTTTATGGCTTCATCTAATTTCTTATCTTTAAAAACGTTAAGGGCCGCCTCCGTAGTTCCTCCTTTTGATTTTACTCTAGCAATCCACTCTGCACAACTCAAAGTATTTTTGTTGTGTAAATGAATGGAGCCGTTGAATGTTTGCCAAACCAATAAATCGGCTTGACCATCAGTAAAACCCATGCTTTTGGCAGCGTTTATCATAGCATCCATAAAATAGTAAACATAAGCCGGCCCACTACCTGATATAGCCGTAGAAGCATCTAACATATTTTCATCATTAAAATAAATGGCTTTGCCTGTGGTACTAAGTAAATTTTGAATGGTAATAAGTTCCTCTTTTGTTACTTCTTCGTTGGCGGTAAAAGCAGTCATACCCATACCAATTTGCGCTGGTAAGTTGGGCATCGCTCTTACAATTTTTTTTGTACCCAAACTATCTTCTATTGTGTCAATTTTAACCCCAGCCATTATAGATAACACTGTATGATCTTCCCGTACAAAAGGTTTCATAGTTGGATACAAGTTATCTGCATCTTGCGGTTTTACGGCTAATACAATTAAATCAGTTTCTCTAATAAAGTCGCCAGGAGAGGTTTCAATATTAATAATGTTGTTTCGACGAAGTTCTTCATGCTTATCTGCATTTTTTTCGAGCGTAATTAAATCATAAGGCCTTATAATATGTGAGCCCAAAAAACTTTGTGCGTAGGTTTTACCCATGTTTCCTCCACCAATAATTACTATTTTCATAATTGAAACTTTTACTGCTTCAAAGGTATTATTTGTAAATGGTTGTTTAAAATTATTTTACAGTTAATCCAACTTTTCCATTTTAGCTACCTAACTACTTGATTGTCAACAAAAGTTTTTTAATGGTACAATTTTCTTATACTCTTTTACATTCGCTTTTGTTTTAATGGTGTAATATATTTGCCTTACCGCCCATCTGTGCTTGCTCAATTTTTTTATGAGTACAGTTTTGGTGGGCGTTTCGAGCGCAACAGTTAGGGTTCTGTGGCTGCTCATAAAGGTTAATACGTTTTACCAGTCGTGTTTAATTCCTTTGCTTTTTAATTGATATTGGATGACTAACTGATAAGCCACCGTAGTCAAAAATATATGCGATTCTTTTCTACTTTCGTTTTGATAATAAACCGGACGGATGTTTAAATCGGTTTTCAGGCATCTGAAAGTAGAATTTATCTCTCCTATCGTATTATAAGATTTCCAATAAGGTAGCTTCATCTTTGTTTTCGTGGTTGGTTCTTATAAAAATAAACACCTCTGCCATTATATACCTAACTTTTATTAGCAACTTTTTATCAGCTAAGTCTCGTATTTTTTTTACTGTTATCTACAATAGTTATTTCAAGGCAATCACAAAAAAAATGATTTAAATAATTAGCAAAAAAAATTAGAAGCGATAAGGTTTTCCCTCGTAGAAATTTTGGTCCCGCCATCCGTTCAAATACCATTTTGCCAACGCTTCAAAGGCCAAACATAAAATGGTATAACCACTTCTGTCCTTTAGGTTTGCAAAACAAAAGTTGGGGAATAAATAAATGTGTAATCATTCCTTTCATTTTTGTAATTTTTATAGCAAGTTATGTCCTTTAATCATAAAATATTTAAATGAAGTTAAAACCGGGGATGGCGCGTTATACTGCTGTCAAGGTTAAAGACCTACCACCCGTTTAAATCCATCTCCGGTTTACTAAGCACAGTTTCAAATAGAAAATAAGGTTTTTAGACCTACTAGCAAGGATTCGAATTACGCTTAGTTTTTTAACTTCAAATAAATAAAATTAAACTGTAAATTTAATGAAAAAATTATCAGTCACGTATTTTTTTGGAATAGATGTTTCTAAAAAGACATTAGATTTTGCCTTTGCCAAAGGGCTTGTTTTTTTAAGTCATCAACAGATAGACAACAACTACAAATCTATTATAGCTTTTATACGAGCTAAATTGAAAGCCGAAAAAATCAGTATCGCTCAATGCTGTTTTTGTATGGAGCAAACGGGCATTTATTGTAATCACTTGATTAGAGTTTTGTTGGATTTAGGTGCCCAATTTTCCGTGGTCCATTCGGCACATATTAAGCTGTCTTTCGGTTTAACACGAGGCAAAAACGACAAAGTAGACTCTAAACGTATTGCCGAATATGCCTATCGTTTTAATGATAAGTTGGAACCTTATAAGCCCAAAAGGGCGGTTGTAGA
>ENA-ORXT01000624-ORXT01000624.1-marine-metagenome-genome-assembly--contig:-NODE-624-length-54341-cov-6.911009_pt1 | contig 54341 bp, 52 predicted proteins | sample MGYA00237868_ERZ511482 | MGnify/ENA metagenome assembly ERZ511482 | reverse complement strand
ACTGGAGCGGTTTTTGGCTTTGTAGATTTAGCCTCTTCTTGTTTTTCTTTTATTGGTTTAGTTTCTGGTACTTCTTCTTTTTCTACCTCGTCTTCAGCTTCCTCGTCTTCATTTACATATGGCAAGGGTTCACTACTCTGTTGCTTCGATGGCTCTTCCTCAGCTAAAAAATCTGGGTTACCCATACTTACTAGGACACCAGGAATACCAGGAGGTGGGTCTGCAGTCTTAAACCAAGGCAGTAGAAAGAGTAATAGCAAAATAAAATGAAAACAGAAACTCCCTATCAGCCCTTTTCTGCTGTTCTCTTCTTCTTCGCGTTCCCAATATGTAGTGAGGTGGTCTGAGTCCATAGCGGGGATTTATGGATCAAGCAATACGGTTTCTACGCCATATCTAAAGGCTATGTCCAGTATAGCTACTACCTTTTCATAGGCGGTATCTGGATTAGGAGTGATTGTGATGCTTACTTTACTACTAGTTTTACTAAGCTTCTTTAACGCCTTGTCTAACGATGAGAGAGAGACCTTTCTACCATTGATGTAGTAAGTACCGCCTTTAGCTACTGAGACATTAGTCGGCGTATTACTTACGAATGGTTTTTGTCGAGATTTGCCTGGCAGCTTAAGGTTAAGCGCGTTAGGTATGACCATCGACGAAGTAAGCATAAAGAATATGAGCAGTAAAAATATAATGTCAGTTAGTGATGACATACTGAACTCCGCACTTACTTTATTTCTTTTCTTAATTCCCACTGTTCAAATTTATTTTCTTGGTTGAGTAGCTATGATGGCCCGTAACCTTAGCTTGTTAGCAATGGTCATTATCTCTTGTACCTTCTTCCATGGTACGCCTACTTCTGCTACTATGGCTACTGTTGCATTCTCATTATTCTCAGAACTCTTGTAATCTGCTCTGAGCGTCGATTCTATCTTTGATACTTTGATAGCCTTGCCATTATAAGTTGTCTTACCATCTTTGGTCATCATGACCGTAAAGCTGGTAGGTGCAACAGTCGTAGAGTCAGACTCCGCGAGTTTCACATTGATCTGGACCATAGACGAAGTCAACATAAAGAAGATCAATAACAGAAATATGATATCTGTCAGTGATGACATACTGAATTCGGCACTTACTTTACTTCTTTTTTTAATTCCCAAGACTCCGTATTATTAAGCTGAAGGTTCTTGTAATAGATCCATAAAATCAACAGTAGTCCTCTCCATCTTAAATACAACTTTGTCTACACTAGCTACTAAGTAGTTATATCCTGCAAAGGCTACGATACCTATAAATAATCCAAAGGCAGTAGTAATCAGGGCTTGGTATATACCTCCTGCAAGTACATCTGGCGTTACGTTCTGCTCTGACGCCATCTTGAAAAACGCCTGTATCATTCCTGTCACTGTCCCGAAGAATCCGATCATCGGTGCTGCACCTGCAATAGAGGCTAGCGTAGATAGATTTTTCTCGAGTTTGAATAATTCTAGATTTCCTACATTCTCTATAGCAGCATCAATATCCCGAAGCGGTTTCCCTATTCTCATGACACCCTTCTCTACCATTCTTGCGATAGGCGTATCGGTCCCCTTACAAGATGCTTTTGCTCCCTCTAGGTTTCCGGCCGCGACTGCTGCTCTGATGTTATTAATAAAATTTTCGTCTACCCTACCAGCTCTCTTTATCGTATAAAATCTTTCGAAGAAGATATATACTGCGATCAACGATAGGAAAAGTAGAATACCTACTATGATAATTCCAAGGGGTCCCCCTGAGGAAATGATATCAAATAAGGTCGTTACGTTGAATACTCCTTCAGCAACTTCGGGCTTAGCTTGCCATGCGAACATTGTGTATGAATTTATTTTAAGAAATGTAGGATTAGAAACGATTCTAGATTCAAGATTGGTATCAGCTGATGACAAAAATAGTTAATATCTATTGATATTACTAATTTATTTAATATGTAAATATATCTATATCAGGAAGAAAAATGCAATATTAGGTATAAACCCTATTTCGTATAAAGTTATGTTATGGACAAAAAAAATCTGCATACACTTGACGCATATGCAGATACAAAATTCTAGATCTTGTTTTTCCTTAAGCCTTAGTTGTCTTGCTTTTACAAGATTTACTACATGACTTTTTACATGACTTTTGGCTCTTTGCTACTACTGGTATATCCTCCGCTACTGCTTCCCTCACCATGACCACTGAGGCCACTTGGGTTTTTGCAGATTTAGAAGCGCAAGACTTAGCACATGACTTGCTACTCTTAGCGCACTTCTTCATAGCGAACTCATTACCATCAGCATCTACTAGCTTATCAGCAGAAGCTAATGCCGTCTGATACTCCTCACAGCAGGCTTTCCCCGTCTCCGTGAAAGCCCCGTAGCAGCAAGCTGGAAGATCTACGATCCGCTCAGCAGAAGCTGATGCGACCCTAGTTTCTCCCTCTGCTAATGCAGCAGTCGTCATACCGTTGGCAGCACATATCTTCTTGCACTGCTCCACGGTGATTCCCATTTTAGCAGCACACTCTTCGTAAGACATAGAGCATGATTTCGATTGTGCAGATAAATTGACAGTGGCGAAGACCATTGCAACTGCAGCTATTAATATGTTAAACTTTTTCATTTTCATTAGATTTAGATTCACTCAGATTTGCTGAGTTACCAAGTTTTCTGATTTATATAACGCCAACTAAATTATTGAAATTATGTCTAATACAATCAATTAAAACCAATAACTATGCCTCAATCCCCGACATTCTGCAATGAATAACTCAACTTTAGGCTTCTAAAACCGTTTTAAACCTAAAATATTCATCATGGCTGATAATTATAAAACACTAGTTTTCGGAGCCTCGCTCAAGGAAGAACGATATTCTAATAAGGCAATCCATAAGCTGAGAGACTATAACTATCCTGTAGTAGCTGTCGGCGGTCGGGAAGGAGAAGTGTTAGGTGTAAGTATCCAAAAAGGTCACCCTGAGCTTAGTAACATACACACCGTCACTATGTACATGGGAGCTGATAGACAAACAGCGCATTACGAATACCTATTAAGTCTTAGCCCCCAGCGTATCATTTTTAATCCTGGGGCTGAGAATCCAGTGCTCGCAGACTTGGCTAGCGAAGCTGGCATCGAAGCCATAGAAGCTTGTACGCTTGTCTTGCTGTCTACCAGGCAGTATGAGTTGGAAGGCGTCGGTGGGGTGCATTAATGAATTCTCGTATTTACTCCTCTCTGTCACGCCGTGACATCTCTCTTATTTCAAAGAAGAAAACGCTTTCGTTTGGCCATTGAGAAAGTTTTCTTATTAGTTTATAAGTCATCTAGTGAAAATAGATTATCGACAATCTAATAAAAAGTCTAGCCCATTAACTGCAAACGTCCGTTCTCTAATCTGTAAATCTCTGAATGTTAGTCCAGCTTCCTGCGCTTCATCTCTTTCTCTATCAAGCTTAGCTCTCGACTCGCCTCTCCCATGATCGAGGTGTTTTCTTTGGCTCTTCTGATTAGGTATGGGACTACATCTTGTACAGTGCCATACACTACGTACTTGGCAACATTATAACCTGCCTTTGCAAGATTGAAAGTAATATAATCACTCATCCCCATGAGCTGACAGAAGTTGAGATGGTAATGATCTTTGCGAATACCATTTTCAGCGATGAGGCTTGCTTGCAAGTAGTTGCTATCAAGATTATGAGTGGCTGCACAAGAGGCTATCCCCTCGTAATTAGATACGCAGAAGCGGATAGCTTCATTATAGTCATGATCAGTAGCGGCCTTATCTTTTTGGATGGGCGATGCATAACCAAGCGTCTCTGCTCTATCTCTTTCTTTCTCCATGTATGCACCTCTTACCACTTTTGCACCTAGGATATAGCCTTTTTGTTTTGCTTCGGCGTAGTCTGCTTTCAAGGCATCTAAGCGGTCGTGACGATACATCTGATAAGTGTTGTAGACTATGACTCTCACCTTGTTATATTTGGCCATCATCTCTATGGTCAGCTGATCTACCGTATCTTGCATCCATGACTCCTCTGCATCTACGAATACAGCGACAGCTTTACGCGATGCCTCATTACAGATCGACTCTAATCGACCATGCAGTTCTTCATATTGAGCCTGCTCATCGCTAGTCAATTCTTCCTTTGCGTCTTTTTTGACCAATATTTCATTGGCAACCAAGGAGGTTACCTTGACACTTATCACAGGGACAGATGCGTTATTAGAGGCAAAATCTATAGCCTTAAAAACTTCCTTTACTACTTGATCTAACTCTTCTTTCGTTGATTTCGACTCAGCACCATAATCCAAGATAGAGAGGCAGTTAAACTCAGCTAGATCATCGATCGTATCCTGGCTTTCTAGCAAGGTCTCTCCCCCACAGAACTGATCGAAGATGGTATTCTTCACAATAGTCTTTGTAAACGGCAATTTCAATTTAACGGCTAAAGCGCCTAGTCCTGAACCCATCGAAACTAGTGCAGGTATATTCATCATTTGAAAAAGTCTAAAGGTCTTCTTTAACGCTTTATCATTTTTACTTGCGAAGGCAATTTCAGTATTAGAGAAATCGACTGTGTTTTTCATTGTTGTCTTTTTTATTGGTTCATTCCAATATTCCCATGATCGCTCTGCTTGGAGATGGAGCATCTCTAATCCATTTTTGATAGTTGCTTTTTGATCTTCTCCTTTTTGGAGAAATAAGGTTTTAGCAGGATTATACACCAAGTCAAAAAGAATGTGGTCTGCTCCTATATGCTCATATGGTAGATCAGGACAAGTATCCAAATTGGGACTCATGCCTAGTGGTGTTGTATTGATAATTAATCGATGCTCTTTTATCAGCTCTTCGTCCAGATCACTATAATTTAAAAATCCTTCCTTCCGGGAAACGACCTGATGCTCTATTCCTAATTTACCTAAAACATACTTTACCGCTCTGGTAGCTCCTCCATCTCCTAGTATCAAAGCATGGCTAGGTTTAGATCTCTTAAAGCAAGTTTTTAATGATTCCTCAAAACCATATACATCTGTATTAAATCCTATACTCTTGCCATCTCTTATCCTTACCGTATTTACAGCGCCTATTGCCGCTGCTACAGGATCTAATTCATCGATGAATTTTATGACCTTTTTCTTGTAAGGTATAGTCACATTGAAACCATTCATACTACCGTCCAAAAGCTTTGTTACTTCCTTTATATCTTCTAATGGATACAGATCATATCTAGCATCCTTGATATTCTCTTTTTCATACTTATCCTTAAAATATCCAGGAGAAAAAGAGTGCTTAAGTGGGTAGCCTATTAGGCCATATTTTCGCATCTGTCTGTCTATTATTTACCTCTTCCTTGAAGTAATACAAGTATAGTATAAAATAATATTTTAATATCAAGAGCTATCGACATATTCTCAATATAAAGCAAGTCATACTTTAGTCGCTGGACCATCTGCTGGAGGTTGGAGGCATAGCCATACTTGACTTGGCCCCATGAGGTTATGCCTGGTCTGACCTTGAGCAAGTGCTTATACTGAGGCTCTACTTCTGTGATCTGATCTATATAAAACTGCCGCTCTGGTCTTGGACCTACCAGTGACATTTGGCCTTTTAGGACATTCCATAATTGTGGGATCTCATCGATCCTATATTTTCGCATAGTAGCTCCCCACTGGGTTATCCGATCATCATGCTCGTGTGATAGCTGAGGACCATTCTTCTCAGCACCTATCTCCATAGATCTAAATTTTAAAATATAGAAAGGTTTATTATTATATCCGATTCGTTCTTGTCTGAACATGATCGGGCCGGACATCGCAGTTCTTACCACCGCATATATGATCAGCGGAATCAACAAGACCAATGCAACTATACTTATTGATACATCCATCATTCTCTTGATCAACTTTTGCCAGGCAGGAAGTATCTCTTGTTTGATCTCGATAAGTGCAGCGCCATAGACATGGTTCATCTTGACAGAACCTAACATTATATCATACATATCAGGAATGATCTTGACCAAGACATGGTCTCCATATTCAAAGAGTTTATTCAATATCTTTTTCAGTTGAGAGTGCTCTGATGTTTCTATCGCTACGATCACTTCCTCTATTTGATTAGTGGTAATGATCTCTTCTAATTGCGTGAGCCCTCCAAGCTTAGGCAAGTACTTGTCCAATAAATTTTTGCTATTAGCATTAGAATCGATAAATCCCACGAATCGGTGGCCTAGACTTTTGGGCATCGCGGCTATCTCTTCATAAAGCTCTATCGCATTCTTATCGCCTCCTACTATGATCGTGTTATAACCTACTGTTCCATTCTTTAGCTTACGGCTTGATCTTGTCAGCCAGAGCATCCTAGCAAAAAGCGTAAAGCTAACGTGTAACAAAAAAAGAACTGCAAATGCCTTTAAATAAGAAATATAATTGAGCGCCAGATCATCGATCAGAATCGTAAAGAACAAAACTAATACACCCATGAACGAGATCAAGATAGTTCTTGCTATTGTTGCCAATCTAGAAAGGCGATAGATATCTTTATACTTATCAAAAATAAAATATAGACTTGCCCAGAATAATGGAATGATGACAATCCCGAGATAGAAATTATTATCATCACCTATTTGACTCCAGTCGACTCCCCCTAACTCAATATTCTTTCTGAAAACAAAAAAAGATGCCCATGCTAAAGCTGCCATCAGCAGATCAAGTAATCTGTAAACATATAAATCTCTTTGTCTTACCGTCAAGGTCATGCAGTTAAATCTCGCGTTTGGTACCCTTAGTTAATAAGATGACTTACCAAAGCAATAATAATGATAAGGACAATAACTCCTGAAGAAAGCAGTAATGACTTTTTCATCAAAGCAACAAAATTGTTTATCTCTACTCGATGCCGAGGGTAGCGAGGTAGAATGTTATTTTCCATTTTGGATCTACTCAGTGCATCCATCGCGGAGAATTTTATATCATTCTGAATGAGATATTTATAAGCTTTCATCACCTTTGCTCTGAAGTAAAAATTGATTACAAACAACCCAACGAACATACTGATAATGAGCACTTTAAATGTGGGATTCATTGTTTTTTATTAATTATAAAAGGAGATAGGATCATATTTTCCTCCGCTGAAATATATCCATGAAAGTAATTGAAAAATATAAATGTGTACTTAAGATCATTACTTTTATTATCAAGGTAAAATGTATCAACGATTGGAAAATATAAATAGACTCTCAAGACTCACCTCTATCCTCACCCAGCTCCAGTCCAAGCGAATAGTAACTGCTACAGAACTAGCAGATAAGTACGATGTGAGTATCAGAACCATCTATAGAGATATCCGATCACTAGAGGCTTCTGGGATACCCATCTGCACAGAAGAAGGTAAAGGCTACTCCCTTATCGAAGGCTATACATTGCCGCCTGTCTCCTTCACAGAGCAAGAGGCAAATGCGCTGATCACTGGCTATAGTCTGATATCAAGAAACAAAGATGCTAGCCTAGTAAAAAACTATCAAGATGCGATCAGCAAAGTGCGATCAGTCCTGCGGCACACTGAAAAAGACAAGGCACAATTACTATCCGAGCGGGTAGTCTTCGTCAAGAATCTGTCTAATACTACTACGAGTAATATCTTATCTACGGTACAACTTGCAATCACTTCTTTGAACATTGTAGAAATAAAATACAAGTCATTATACAAGGATGAAGAATCTATGAGAATGATAGAACCGCAAGCACTATATCACACTCAAGATAACTGGATACTTATCGCATGGTGCCAACTCAGGAATGACTTCAGAGAGTTTAGATTGGACAGAGTCCTTACCACAAAACTATTATCCGACCAGTTCGCAGATCGTAAATTCGACTTGATGAAATACTTTAAGGATCAATTAAAAAAAGCAAACTTGGATTGAGAACACATGAGTTACCAGGGTATCAAATTAATCTCTTATTGATTCTATTTAGCTTATTGAAATATCTTTTAGGTGGGTTATTGACCCCTGACATAGGGCTGTCACTAGGGGGAAATACATTTGTGTTATTAATTGATCACAAATAAAAATTATCATGAGTACAACAAACATTTCTTCGTTCAATATCATCGGCATCTCAGTCAGAACTACTAATGAAAATGGCCAAGCAGCCAAGGACATTCCTGTACTTTGGGGCAGGTTAATGGGAGAGAATCTCATCCCTACGATACCTAATGTATCAGATGCTAACATTCACTGCATATACACAGATTATGAAGGCGACCATAATAAGCCTTATACTGTATTGCTTGGCATGAAAGTATCATCACTAGAAAATATTCCAGATGGGATGACTGGCATGAGTTTCTCTGGTGGTGACTACCAAACTTATCACGAAGAAGGAAACCTAGAGGAAGGTCTTGTCTATAATGCGTGGATGAAAATTTGGAATGAACCAATCGATAGAGCTTATACGGCGGATATCGAAGTATATGATGCTAGCAAACCAGACCCTAAGAATACTGCAGTTGACATTCACATAGCCCTTAAATCCTAAGCAATGCTAAACGAATTAAACACTTGGTATATCAGTAAGGAGGAGCCTACTAAGGGCTGCCTCCTTGCTATGAGAGAATTCATCTTAGCTTTTGATGAAAACATTACGGAGACTTGGACACATAGGATGCCTATGTTCAGATACAATGGGAAACTACTTTGCTACCTATGGATCGATAAAAAATCTTACACTCCATATATCGGAATGTATAGAGGCCTGGAGATAGAGCATCCTAAGTTGATCCTAGGGACTCGCAACAAGATGAAGATCATGCATGTGGACCCTGAGAAGGACTTGCCTATGAAGACGCTTAAGAAGATCATGGGGATGGCTGTTAAGCTATATGTGTAATGTTTTACCATAAAAATCACAAAGACAATTCACAAAAGATACAAAGTAAAATAGCATGACTTTGTGTCTTATCCATTACATCTATGAATTAAGTTAACCCCATCCTTAAGAGGGTAAAAAGCAAAGAATAACTTGTTAATCTTATAATCCCTTATTCAAGAAAATCTTAGTTCAGTCAGTTAAGCCGTGTAGCTAAACCCTAAATCATATCCTTAGCAACAGCGATCGCCTTATCTAACCCACTCTTATCCTTACCGCCTGCCGTAGCATAGAAAGCTTGACCACCACCGCCACCTTTGATCTCTTGCGATATCTTCTTGATTATATTACCTGCGTGCAGATAATCCTCCTTCGTTAGGCTCTCACTTACCGTCACCATTAGGTTAGCCTTATCGCCATTCTCTAGTCCGAATACGATCAGTGCATTGCCCATCTGCTTCTCTAGGTTATATGCTATGGACTTAGCAGATTTCATATCACTGATCGGTAGTTTAGCTCCTAAGAAGTTGACTCCTTTTACCTCTTCGAAGTGGCTCTTTAGATGGCCTTGGAGATCTCCTGCTTGCTTGACCATCAGCCCCTCTAATTGCTTTTTGAGGTCTTTATTTTCTTCTTGTAGGCTGTAGACATTCTTCATTGTATTCGTCGGATTCTTAAATAACCCTCTGATACTGTTTAGCTCCTCTATCTCTTTATTGACAAAATCTTGTGCTGCTACTGCTGTTACGGCTTCTATCCTTCTTACACCCGCTGCTACGGCAGACTCTGAGAGTATCTTAAACAAGCCAATCTCTCCAGTACTATCGACATGACAGCCTCCACATAATTCGACAGAGTAGTTCTTATCAAAGGTGATCATCCTTACTTCCTCCCCGTACTTCTCTCCAAAAAGCATCATTGCTCCCCTTTCTTTTGCTTCAGCTATGGGGATGCTCCTTGCTTCGTCTAACGCTATGTTTTCTCTGATCTTACTATTAACGATCGCTTCTATCTGAGAGACCTCGTCTGGACTCATTTTCTGAAAGTGAGAGAAATCAAACCTCAGATACTCATTGTTGACAAGTGATCCCTTCTGACCTACATGAGTGCCCAGTACATCTCTAAGTGCAGCATGTAGCAAGTGGGTAGCAGTATGATTATTCTCTATGTAAGCTCTTCTGTCTGTGTTGATCTTAGCCTTTACTATAGCGCTCGGGTCTGCTGGGAGTTTATTGACAAGATGTATGAATAGATCATTTTCCTTCTTGGTGTCTCTTACTTCTATGAGCTCCTCTCCAAACCACAGATGTCCCCTATCCCCTACTTGTCCACCACCCTCTGCATAGAATGGAGTCTTGCTGAGTACCAACTGATACTGAGGCTTATCCTTGATCATCATCGTACGATGCTTGATTAATTTAGCATCGGATACTTCATCTTCGTCATAACCTACGAACGCTACCTCTAGACCAGCATTGACCTCTATCCAATCGCCTGTGATCTTCTTAGCGTCTGCTCTCCCTCTGTCCCTCTGCGCTTGTAAGGCCTTTTCGAAACCTGTCTCATCTATAGACACTCCCTTCTCAGAAGCTATCAATCTTGTGAGATCTATCGGAAATCCAAATGTATCGTACAACTCAAATGCAGTAACTCCATCGATCATTCCTTGGGATACATCCAAGGTTTCTAATCTTTTCAATCCTCCTTCTAAAGTCCTAAGGAACCCTCGCTCCTCTTCCATGATCACCTTAGCGACGAATTCTTTTTGCGCTTCTAATTCTGCAAAGACATCTTTAAAATTATTGGCTAATGGAGCTACTAAAGAATGTAGGAATGGTTCTTTGATATTCAAAAAGGAATAATAATATCTGACTGCCCTCCTGAGAATTCTTCTGATCACATAGCCTGCACCAGTGTTAGAAGGTAGTTCTCCATCTGCTATGGTAAAACTAACTGCTCTTAAATGATCCGCAATCACCCTCATCGCTATGTCACTCTTCTTATCAAGGTCATAACTATAGGTATACTCGACACCACTCGCCTTCTCTATCAATTTGATGATCGGCGAAAATATATCCGTATCATAATTAGAGGTCTTCGCTTGTAGTGCCATACATAGTCGCTCAAATCCCATCCCCGTGTCTACATGCTTCTCAGGAAGCTCTTCTAGTGACCCATCTGCCTTACGATTAAACTGTATGAATACAAGATTCCAGATCTCAATGACCAAAGGATCGTCCTGGTTCACCAGTGCTTGTCCAGGATTCTTAGCTCGCTCCTCATCACTCCTCAGATCTACATGTATCTCTGAGCACGGACCACAAGGCCCTGTATCTCCCATCTCCCAGAAGTTATCCTTTCTATCAAAGTATAGGATCTGGTCTTCCTTGACCCATTCTTTCCAAAAGTCTGCAGCTTCGGTATCTCTGGCTAGGCCTTCTTTCTCATCTCCCTCAAAGCAACTTATGTACAGCCGATCCGGCGCTAATCCATATTCCTTGGTCAATAATTCCCATGCCCATGCGATCGCTTCTTTCTTAAAATAATCTCCGAAGGACCAGTTGCCTAGCATCTCAAACATCGTATGGTGATAAGAGTCTATCCCCACCTCTTCTAGATCATTGTGCTTTCCCGATACTCTTAGACATTTCTGGGTGTCAGCAATTCGCTTATTGGCGCTTACCTTGTTTCCGAGGAAAAAATCCTTGAACTGATTCATCCCTGCATTCATGAATAACAATGTCGGGTCATCCTTGTTTACCAAAGGTGCTGAGTCCACTATCTTATGTTCTTTGCTCTCAAAAAAGTCAAAAAACTTCTGTCTTATCTCATTCGCTGTCAAGCTCATATCAATCTTATATGTATTATAATAATATTTAATGTGTAAAATACCAAATATTTTTAGTGCTTATAAAATAGCAATAATGATTTAACTACTATATAAGTATATGTGAACCAACTATATACACATAACATAAATTTGTATGTAATTTATATAATTATTTCAATTCAATATTTTGTAATACGCCTTCCTCACGGTACATTTACGCTAGGTCGAATCCCATCGAACGCTAAGTTAACCGCACAACAAAATTAAGCAAACACTTCAATGAGGAACGAAAAATACGTTTATAATAAACATACACTACAATACGAGCAGGTAACGGTACCGCTCAAATCAAGACTTTTGAAGTTTTTTGGTTACTTATGTGCATTGGTGGTAGCTACTTTTGCTATGTATTCTTTGACTAGCAAGTATTTCCCCTCTCCTCAAGAAAAATCCCTGCACAGAGAATTAGCCCAAATGGAGTACCATTTTAATAATCTCACGGACCAATTTGGCGCAATATCAGAAGAGATAAATTTTCTTCAACAAAAAGATGCGGAAATACATAGGCAAGTGTTCGGGATGGAGCCTATAGATCAGGCAGTGTGGGAAGGTGGTGTCGGTGGTCATGATCAGTATGCTTATCTCAATAATTTTAGAAATTCTGGCGACCTGCTCAAATCTGCACTTACCAAAGCTGACAAACTCAAAAGAAAAATACAACTACAACGCTTATCACTAGACTCCATACATGATCTTGCAAAGATCAGGGAAGTAAAATTGGCCTCTATCCCAAGTATCAAGCCGGTACAAGAAGATAAACTGAAAAGAAAAATAAGATACCTATCTGGATTTGGATGGAGAATGCACCCTATACATAAGGTTAAGAAATTTCATAACGGAATAGATTTTACGGCTCCTGCTGGTACACCTATACAAGCGACTGGAGATGGTAAAATAAAGAAGATAGAAAAACGAACTAGAGGTTATGGGTACAACGTAACCATCAATCATGGGTATGGCTATGAAACGCTCTATGCTCACATGAAGACGATCCTAGTAAAAAAAGGACAGAAAGTAAAGAAAGGACAAAAAATAGGTACTGTAGGAAACACTGGTTCGTCCACTGCTCCTCATTGCCACTACGAAGTAAGGATCAACGGAACAGCAGTCAACCCAATTGATTACTGTATGGACGGATTAAGTCCGATGGAGTATCAAGAACTTCTGCACCACGCTAGTGTAGAAAATCAATCGTTCCATTGATCATTATCCCGATGTAAAAATCGCGGTTTCTCTGATGTATAAATTGGGGAAGTATCCCGATGTAAAAATCGTGGATGTATATAACTAAATCTAAAGAGGGCTTGCCAGTATCACTGACAAGCCCTTTATTATTCTGAGAACGTCGAAAAACGTTATCTTCTGCTGACTGTAGAAAATAATGTTCAGCGATGTCGAAGAACTTATTTCACACCTACCATTTTCTTAGTGGCAGTATATCCTTCACTTTCTAGCGTATAATACATCACTCCTTGGTTACCCAGCTCTGATGCATTAAGTGATATCTGATTGTATCCTTTGCTATACTCCTCTACTATTCTTATCACTCGCTTACCTGTAACATCATAGACCGATAACACCGCTTCTCCAGCTTTAGGTAGGGCAAAACCTATCGTGGTCTCTTCCGTAAATGGATTAGGATTATTCTGATACAACTCAAACTGAGTCGCCTGGAATGTTGACTCCTGATCATCAAATGATAGTGTGGTCTTTACCATAGACAAGTCTGATGTGTACGCTTCTGCATTAGTGACCTTACTATTGATACCCAGTGCATCTGATAGTTTAGTATTATTATTCGCCTTGAAATTAAGCGTGAATAATACCTCATCAGCATCATAACTATGTCCCTCTACATCATTCCAACTCATAGCTATCAATCCTCTGTCCATATCTGCAAGTCCTAGATTAGACTCTGTGATATTAAGCGCCGCTTTACCAAAACCTTCAAATGCTAGTGCCGATGCATCAAAGTCAATTGTGAATTGGAATCCAATGATCTCTTCAAAATTCTGAGCTGTCACTGGAATACTCACGTAATCACCAGTCTTGAGCGTCTTATCCTCTGCTGCAAACGCTATCGTCTTGTTAGACCTAACCACTGCCTCATGTGTATCGAATGCATTTGGATTCACATTTTCATTCACGTCACCGATCTTCACTGCCATGAAGTTCATGTTGTTTTCATTGTAGTTCAGATTATCAATATTCAACGATTCTATGTAAGGGAATGGATTGAACTGGTTGTTGAAAGTCTGATCTTCATCTACGAATCTCCATGACTCTTGCCCGTTAGGGAAGTCATCAGATATTCCTAATACTAATCGTCTAATACTTACTAGGTCGGCTCCTGATACACGCTGGTTATTATCAGCATCTGCAGCGATGACCTTGTAAGGTGAATCTAGTAGTACCAATCCAAGAATGTGCTTCTGGATCAATACAATGTCAAGTGTGGATACCCCATTGATATGATCATCATTCTTGTATGATGCTACATCGTAAGTTTGTCCTGTAAGTAAGTTGTTAAATGTGTAATCTCCTGTGTTAGAAGTTGTAAAATTAAGTGGGAATTCTGGCTGTGCGCTCGTTACTTGCACTGCCACGTTATTAACCATTTCGTTTTGCTCCGTAAATATAAATCCTGATATAGATGCTGAAGGACTGAGAGTGTCAGGACAAACACCTTCCCCAGTACCGTTATCTTGTAGGTCCAACTTGATAGAACAGAAATCACTGTTTCCTGCTGCATCGTGTACCCACATTTCTAATTCTATGATTCTTCTGATTCCGTCTCTAAGGTCTGCACACGTAAGTGTAAGGTTAGCATCTGCAGGATTAGATGAGAATGAGAAGGTCAAGTCTCCAGGACACTGGTCCGTGCTTGCTATGTTATAATCTGATGCCCAGATCTCTATACTCCCAGTCGACGGCATCACTACTGTAGTAGTCGATGAGTAACAGTATGGTGTAGGCTCTTTGCAATCATTGATCGTGATATCAAACGTGTAAGACTCTGATACATTACCACAACCATCTTCTAGTATTACTGTCACATTGTGGACGCCTACTGGTAAGCTTCCTGATAGATTCAATAAGCTATCAACCTGTACACCTGAGTTTTGGTCTACGATCACACCAGCAGTTGCTATCGTATAGCTCCATAGTATCTCATCCACCGGCGTACAATTATCCGTAGCTAGTAGGTCTACACTATATGCTGCATCACAAGTCGTATCAGCACAGAACTGCGCTCCGTTACCATTTGTCAATACTGGTCCTTCGCTATCCGTTACCTTGAGTACTTGGATGTGCGTCCATTTTCCTGTTACTGGTACTACATTCTCTTGGTGCTGGCACCAGTCTATGATCGTCCATGTTCTCAATATTTTCAGACAAGCATCTTCTACTTCGAAGAATACTAGGTCCTCATGAGATACCGCTATTAGGTCACACTGTCTGTCGTTGTAAGTCGGTACTCCAGTACTACTCGGCTCTGTATCTGCTCCACAGCCCATAAGGTCTGTTCTATCTCCTGGCCACATGATATCACTCTCATCAAATGGGTCAGAATTCACAAATGAGATTCTTTGGCTACATGTATTAACTTTTATAGGGTTGCCATCAGAATCTAATTGATTAATATCAAATAGCTCCCATGAAATTGTCACTGACCCTTCACCACATGAGTTTTGGCTAGGTGCGTCCATGAGTGGACCATCTATCCTAAAACATCCAGGACAATTGTCTTCTGCTGCAGGAGTACCTATAACTCCTTGTAATTCTGCATCTGTAAAATCACAACTGATAGTTACATCATCAGGACATGATGTGAATATTGGTTGGAATTTATCCTGTACACTTACTGTAGACCAGCATGTATTGGTATTCCCTGCTCGGTCGGTTACTCTTAATAATACATCCACTGGATTATTAATATCTGCCTTCCCAAATCTCACTGATGGTCCAAAAGGATCACTATCTCTCTGCGCTTCGTACAATACTATCTCACCACAGTTATCCCAACTTAGATCATCAAATGTCAAAGCTCTGATCTCTGCCTCACAGTTGAGTCCTAGTGATACGGTCGTGTGCTCATCACATACTGCTGTAGGTATCGTCTCGTCTACTACTCTGATCTCACAAGCGCCTCCTCCTGATGGACTCTCATTACCACAATCATCTATCACTCTATATCTTATCCATGTCTGACCTATCGGTAGACCTGTGATGACTATCGGTGTGCTATCACTATCTGTTCTTACTATATCTACAGGTATAAATAATCCCGCCGTCAAGTCATTATCCGGTTGCACACAGACACTAAGATCATACGGATCTGCATCAAACCCAGGCACCATAGATGCTGGCAAGTAACTCACAGACCATGTATATCCTCCACACTCATTAAGTACTATAGGTGCTGGTACTGCGAAATCTACCGTACAGTTAAAAGCATCAGTGATCGGCACTTGGAAGCAATCCTCTATTCTACATGTAGTGATCGGAGGTCTTTCGTCTATAACTTTTATTATTTGGTTGAAGGTCTTTGGCTGTCCATTCTGACACCAGTCGATCAATAACCACTCTCTTACTATTTTATATGACCCTGTACAGATATCTAATCTAGTATCCTTATAGGTCATTTCTATGTTTCCGCAAAATTCCATATTCGTAGAGCCACCGTCTAATGGTCTACCTGTTACAGATGGATCAGGATTGCCGTTTTCGTCCATGGCAAATATATCCTGACAAGTAAAGAATGGATTTCCTCCTAGTCCATCAAAGTTTTGTGGCATTATGATTTGACCAAACCCACCTACTCCAGATCCTATATCACTACCTCTTACGTTGAACACACATACTTCTTGTGCTTGATTTCCTGACTGATCCCATACTATCCATGTTCTCTCTACCCTCTGGAATATACCTCCATCACATGCGTCTATTATCCTATCAGTATAGCAAGCTCTAGCTGGTCCGCAATCTCCATCTGGGTGATTGATAGTATAACATCCATCTCCAGAAGATGGGTCTAGTGCATAAGTTCCAGCTGTTGGGTAAGGTATAGTGTCCCCTGTAGCGTATCTAACAAAAATCGAAGCACTGTTTATCATACCAGTATTAGTATCTGGGCTACAATCAATTATAACTAATTTATATGTACCCATAGCACTTTCCCCATTAAATCCACTGAAAGCCTCTTCTGGTTGGAAATTTCCTAAGACTGATGGTCGTGTCAACAGTCTACAGGTAGGGTCGACATCTAACAAGCTATAGCTTAAAGTACCATCATCTGAGAAAGTAGCCATGATATCATCTCTCTTACAGTTAGGGTCCGTAGCACCACCTAATGGCGTAGTAAAGACCGTTATCGTATCACTCGGACTAATTAACATAGCTTTCAAATCAGTGATATTAGTATGAGCAATATCAATGGTAAGGCTTATATCAAGTATCGTCGCATCTGCCCCTGCATTCACAGTATTGAATACGTAACAAACAGAGTCCATACTTGCAAGAGTAGTTGCTGCATCCAAAATTGTACCCATCAGGTTTTCACCTGATTCCAGATCCGCACCTGGCGCAATATCGTCTGTACAGGTAACTACTATTGGTCCATCAGGATTACAGTCACCATTAGCATCTACCCCATTACAACAGATGATCGGCGGTATCTTATCCTCGGCTACTACTGTACCCCAACAAGAGTTGATACCATCCGCATCAGTGATCGTCACTGAGTAGGTACCAGGACTTGTAATGGTTGTCCCCATCACCGCTGTCCCATCAGTATCTTCTATGTTAAAAGAATATCCAGTCTCACATGGAGAGTTGCCTTCTAGCATCATATCCGAGGTTATCTCTACTTCGCAATCTGCGCTCAGAGATGCTTGGATCTGATTGTTACAAGCTAGGACTCCTAGGACTTGTGATGGATCTGGATCGATGGTAAACTCCAACTGACAGTCTCTCGTGGTACCTGTGCAAGAGGTTACTGTATAAACAACAGTATAGGTACCTGCTCCATACATTGCCATTGAATTATTTGGATCATCATCTTGTGCTACTGGAGCAGTAGTTCCAAATGTTTGAGTTTGGATTATATCTCCATTGATGCTTATATCAAGAGTATAATCTCCATTATCACAAGCATCACCTGTAGCACCATTCCCATCAAGGTCAGCGAGTTGGTTTACGGTAACGTCATCAGTATTGGCAACTACAGCCAACACAGCTGTAATATCCAACTCACAAGTACCTGCAGTTAACATTGTTGTTTCTGCATCGAACCCTACACATATAGGGTCATCGGGCGCACCAGTGGCTAAGGTATTAATCGTTTCTTGAGCTCCAATCACATTCGGCAGGACGAGTGCCAAACAGAACAGGAGATACTTTGTAAAATGTCTCATACTAGGACGGTTTTTAGAATTAGAATTTTTTAATATTTTTCGACGGTTCAACACGCTTTTTCTGATTTTCTACCCTTTGGAGAGCCTCTGAATATTCGTATTAGTTTTTTTGATAATGTTTAATAATTTGATTGACGGATACTTATGAATTTTCGTATTATTATATCAAACTATTTGATCATCAGTGTTCTAGAGAGGCAAACATTATACCAGTTTGATATGCGATATCTACTTGGGTATGAATGATTTAGATAACACATTAGCACTTATTTTAATATCAAAATGATGGAGTCAATAAACACGGAGACCACAGATCAGGAGGGCACTTGCCTTAACTGTGATTCGGTTGTACAAGAAGATTTTTTGTACTGTGCTAAGTGTAGTCAGCGGCTCAGGACTAGCAAGATATCGGTGGGCGCCCTGATGACTGATTTCGTTTCTAGTATGTTCAATTTTGATTCTAGGTTCTTTCAGTCCTTTCTAAAGATGCTTAAGCCTGGAGAGCTATCAAGGCTTTATATGATCGGTAAGCGGAAGAGATATCTTAACCCTGCGCGGTTGTTCTTATTTAGTATGTTGTTTCATTTTGGGGTGCTGGCATACATAACTAAAGGTGCAGAAGTAGAGATAAACACTGATATCTTAAGCAGCAAGATCAGCAAAAGCCTAACCAAGGCTACCCTATTAACTAGGTATGATTCCTTGGTTGCTGTAATACCTATAGATACTACTGCAGAGATGGATTCGCTTCGGAGTCACCTCTTTAAGGATATCATAGACGCTCCTGTTGATTCCATCAGCTTTGGTAAGAACACAACTATGACTGGTAGTGATGATCTCTTTCAAAAGAAATATCACTTTGATGATGTCATAAATATGCCAGAAGAAGAATTCTTAACTCATTACAAGATCGAAGGGTTCTGGAAAAGCACCATCGCTAAGCAGAGTCTCCGACTCTATAGGGATCCGTCAGCCGTATATACCTTTTTCATTGGTAACCTGATATGGGGAGTGGTCTTGAGCCTACTGTTCTTGAGTTTCGTGATGAAATCGCTCTATTGGTCTGGCAAACGCTTCTACGTAGAGCATTTGATCCTTCTGATGCATATCCATAGTTTTATATTCATCCTTGTAGGATTAGCATTACTGCTAGATATCCTTACTAATAATGCTATTGGCGTATGGTTGTGGGTGACTGCTGGAATAGCCGCTATTTACTTCTTCATTTCGATATACAGATACTATGGTCAGGGGTTATTTAAAACATTTATCAAATTTCTAGTCATATTGTTCGCCTACGTTTTCATTATCAGCATCTTTGCGTTGTTTATATTAATGATCAGTTTATTAGTCTTTTAAAAGTATGGAGCAAAATTGGGAAACAGTTGTCGGGTTAGAAGTACATGTGCAGCTAAATACTGCTACTAAGCAGTTTTGTAGTGATGCTAATACGTTTGGAGATGATGCAAATCTGCATACTAGCAGTATCTCCCTCGCCCACCCTGGTACTTTACCACATATCAATGAGACATCTATACGGAGCGCAATAAAGCTTGCCCTAGCAGTAGGATCAGCTATAAATTATGAAAATCGCTTTGACAGGAAGCATTACTTCTATGCTGATCTGCCTAAGGGATATCAGATCACTCAGGATGATATGCCGATATGTGTAGGAGGCGGACTGACGCTTGATAGTGGCAGGGTGATAAGATTTCACCATGTACATATGGAGGAGGATGCTGGCAAGTCTCTGCATCACCTAGATGACAAACGGTCTTTTATCGATCTCAATAGAGCCGGAGTGCCACTACTAGAAATGGTGACTGAGCCTGATTTTAGATCAGGGGATGAGGCGCTAGAGTTTATCTCTAAGCTACAGCAGATCGTAAGGTATCTAGGCATCTCGGATGGTAATATGGAGCAAGGATCACTCAGATGTGATTGTAATGTCTCGGTGCGGCCAGTAGGCTCAGACACCTATGGGGAGCGATGTGAGATCAAGAATATGAACTCTAAGAAATTTGCCAAGCAAGCCATAGCGTACGAAGCTAAGCGCCAGATAAGAGCTATAGAAGCAGGTGATAAGATAACCATGCAGACCCTTCACTTTGATCCTGTGAAAGGAACTACTACCCCTACTCGGGATAAGGAGACTGCGCATGATTACCGGTATCTGGCGGACCCAGACTTACCTCCTATCGTTATCACTCAAGACCTCGTGGACCAGCTAAAAGCAGAGATGCCACCCATGCCAGAGGCCTTAAAAGCCCAGCTCAAAGAAGAATATCAACTGTCAGAAGAGCAAGCTTATATAATCGGAGGTAGCCTAGATACGTCTACTTATTACTTTGAAGTGCTCAAAACATCTACAAATCCTCAACTACTAGCAAACTTTTTTATCAATACGCTGCTGCCCTATTTGAAGGCAAATGAGCTAGAAATAAATGCGCTCAAGGTCGCTCCTGCTAGCTGGAAGGAATATCTAGATCTGATCAGCGCTGAGAAAATAAACAGAAAGGATGCCAGTGATAAACTCTTCCCAGCGATCATTAAAGATCCTAGTAAGAATCCAGCACAACTTGCAGAAGACCTTGATATTATACAATCAAATAATCCTAATATCAACGACCAGATAATAGCTGATGTCCTAGCCGCTTATCCAGAAGAAGTCAAAAAATATCGGTCAGGCAAAAAGGCTTTAGTAGGATTTTTTATAGGAGAAGCGATGAAGAAAGCGCAAGGAAAAGCAAACCCTAAAACCCTCAAATCGGACCTAATAAAGGCTCTTTCTAGCTAAGACTGTTAAGACAATATCTAAGTTAAATTTGACGTAATTCGTTGATTATCACTTATATTTATTGAGTAATTAGTCATATACTAATTTTGTGAATATAAAACCGTGAAGATTTGAAGTTGACGCAAGAACTTACCAAACTCTATTACACGATAGGTGAGGTATCAGAACTCTTTGGAGTATCTGCATCGCTATTGCGGTACTGGGAATCGGAATTTTCGCTGCTCAAGCCTCAAAAGAATAGAAAGGGAGACAGACGGTATATCAAAAAAGACATCCATCACATAGAGCGTATTTTTACCTTAGTCAAAGAAAGAGGATTCACTCTCGAAGGCGCTAAGAAAGAACTCAAGAAAAAGCCAAAGACTCCATCTGCTTCTCATCAAATGATCTTGAACAAGCTACTAGAGATCAGGAAGAATCTTAAGAATCTGCACGATTCTATCTCTTAAGTAATTCTATTATTCCCATTTAGATACCTCTACATTATCAAAAATGATAGTGCCATCAGCACTAGGTTGGACACCTAAGTAAAGACCGATCCTATCCGTTGCTTCAGGGACGCAATAAATCTCGGCTTCTACCCTGCCTGCTGATTCTAGTGTATCGATTGCATATTCTTGTGTATGTATTTTAAGGTCTTGCAATTCCCCATTTTCATCTACATTAAACAGGCCTATATACAGATATATTCTTCCCCCAATTTCTTCGGAGACTTCGAAATCAGATCCTAACTTTATAGTGCTACAATCTGATATCTCCGACGGAGTGATTATTCGGCCAAACATCCCTATACTTTCATCTTCAGGATATGCAGATACATTGATTTTCAATTGGTAGTTAGATGATTGCGTAGATTCAACGGAGTGGGTAAAAATATTTTTGTTTTGCGCATCGCTTTCATTACTTACCAAATTAAACCACTCCGGATCATCAAGTAAAATAGTGTCTAAAAAGATAGAACCATCAAAAGAAGAATTAGATGCCCATGCTGGAGATAAGGTGTTTTCGTTAAATAATTGATCCAAATAATAGTCTCGCATTCCTTTAGTCTGATAATAGACTTGATAATTGTTACAGGTATAACTATCACCATCAATATTCCCGCACATTAGCGATCTAGGAGAGCTATTAAGAAACATGTCGTTGCTGTGATTTAATGATAACATCGCATGCCCTAATTCATGAAACATAAAATTCTCCTTTTCTAGATCACTCCGAGAATGCCAACAATGGTCCGAGTCTAGAATTTCTACTCTTCTCTCTCCTGTATTATTAAAATCCCACCAACCATAGCCACAAGTTCCTTCAGTTGCCTGAGTAGCAGAAAGCTTGTCGACGAATTTCGTAGTTAGCGTTTCCGCATCGAGTGATACTCCCCGACTCTGACCTTCTTGTACGAACAAGTCTACTAATGAATCGAGTTCTGCTAACCATTGTTGAGGTACGACTTTCTCTTCTTCCATCTGGTCCACTACTGTACTATCGTCTCCGCATGCTACCCCTAGCAGAACAAATAGAACTAATGCCATTAAACTTTTGACCAACTTTGAAATCATACGGAATGATACTTTAAAGATATAGCTTAAAGATCGACTATAATTGATCACTTTAAGTGAACAAAATCTTAAAAAACATGATGAGTGTAATAGAGAAGTTAAGCAATGACAATATCCAAATTGAGAACCGTATCACACTGGCTGATATCTAAGTCATCATTACTTGCTAGAATAACTAATTTGTTTTTCTTCACCTCCTGAAGCGTTTTATAGAACCAAGCCTTGCCTTTGACATCTAAAAATGAAGTGGGTTCATCTAAGAGAATAATATCGACTTTGGCAAATAGACAAAGTATCAGCTGCACACGCTGCTGCATCCCAGAAGAAAACTGCCTGATGGGTTTGTTAAAATGTTCTAGCAATCCGATTTCTGCCAATACAGCTTGCTCATCAAAAGTACTAACCAATGGCTTAAACTCTCGATAAAACGCCAATTGCTCTTTAAGCGTAAGGTCCAGATCGACTTCTAGATACGGCGCGGATATACTGAGGTGATTATAGATATTATCCCTTGACACCTGCCCCGAGCCATGAATATACTCTACGGCCCCTCTGGAAGGAGTAAGATAACCAGATATGATCTTTACCAAGGTGGACTTCCCGGAACCATTGATCCCCGTAATGCCATATACCTGACCGGCCTCAAAACGATAATCTAGATCCTTAATGATCCATCTTCTCAGGTAGCGCTTGGATACGCCGTTTAGCTGGATATGCATTATTTCCTGATTGAGTTAAAGCCTTTTACAATTCCTTTTTCGGTACCATCTATGAAACTTAATATCTTATCTCGTTCAGGGGTAGCGTTTATATTGGTTTCGATGTAGGCGATCGCCTTTGTCACGGATATGCCCTTTACAAATAGTATCCTATATATCTCGTGAATATTGTTTATCTGCTTATTAGAGAATCCTCTCCTTCGTAAGCCTACTGAATTTACTCCTGCGTAAGATAGTGGCTCTCTAGCGACCTTGACAAAGGGAGGGACATTCTTCCTCACCAACGACCCTCCTGCCACGTATGCAGACTCTCCGATATCGGTAAACTGATGTATGGCTACCATGCCACCAATGATCGCGTAGTTACCGACCTCTATATGACCTGCAAGTGTGGCGTTATTAGCTAGGACTACATGTTCTCCGATGATACAATCATGTGCCACATGAGAGTAGGCCATGATCAAGCTATGATCTCCTATCGTCGTTTTATTATTTGCCTTGGTTCCTTTGTTGAGTGTGCAGTACTCTCTGATCGTGACGTTATTACCTATCTCGAGATAGGTCTTCTCGTTTTCGTATTTGAGGTCTTGGGGGACTGCGCCTAATACTGCCCCCGGAAATATCTTGCAATTAGCTCCTATCCGCACTCCATCAAATATCGTCACCTGAGGGCCTATCCAAGTCCCTTCTCCTATCCTGACATCCGCCGCTATGGATACGAATGGTCCTATCTCCACCTTGTCGGCTATAGTAGCATCTGGATGAATGGACTTAAGATGACTTTGATCCATTTATACCGTTCTCTTGACTATCTGCGCAGTTAGTTCTCCTTGTGATGCTATCTTATCACCGACATAAGCTGTACCCATCATGTGCACCAGCCCTCTTCTTACGGGAGAAAGCAGCTCCATTTTAAGGATCAGCGTATCACCTGGCCTCACCATTTGTTTAAACTTTACACCTTCCATCTTAAGGAAGTAGGTATCATAATTATGTGGGTCTTCTGTTTGGTTTAACACCAAGATCCCTCCCGCCTGAGCTAAGGCCTCCATCTGTAATACCCCAGGGAAGACCGGATTTCCCGGAAAATGACCTTGGAAGAAATTCTCATTCATCGTGACATTCTTCACCCCGACGACAAGAGAATCAGTCAATGTAATGATCTTATCCACTAATAGAAACGGGTACTTATGCGGAAGCATTTTAGACACCTCTATGCAATCCATTATTGGCTCTACTCCAGGATCATAGATCGGTCTACCTTTCAGCTTTTTCTGTTGGATCACCTTTTTCTTTAATCCCTTTAAAAACTCTATGTTGGACTTGTGTCCTGGCTTTTTGATCAAGAACTTACCTCTGACATCAGCACCTAACAATGCTAGGTCTCCCATAAAATCGAGGATCTTATGCCTTGCAAGCTCATTATTAAATCTAAGTCCATCAGGATTAAGCACATGGCCTGCGGCAGGGATATCCGAACCAAACTTATCTGCGATAGCTTTCAGTTCTTCATCAGATATATTGGTTTTTTTGATTACTAATGCATTTGATAGCGATCCACCATTTATGAGACCTTGCTCTTTAAGATCTAGTAGATCCTCTGCAAATACAAATGTTCTGCTTGGTGCTAGCTCAGTGGTATAATCCTGATCAGATGTATACTCGGCATACTGAGGAGGTACATTCTCACTGTTGAAATCTATGAAGCATGTAATTTCAAATATATCTGATGGCATCATGGTATACTCCGCCCCAGTCTCCTCATTAGTGAAGGATTCTGTTTTCTCTATTATGTACTCGTCTCTTTCCTGATCTAATTCTACAACGCCAGCTTTTGATATCTCTGCTGCAAATGATCGTGCACTTCCGTCTAGTATCGGTAATTCTCCTCCAGTGATGTTAACTATCGCATTATGAATACCCAGCCCAAAGAATACAGATAAAATATGCTCTACTGTTCTAACAGATTCTTCTCCTACTGTCAGATCGGTAGCTCTTTGCGTAGCAGACACATTTTTTAAGTTTGCCTTGATTCCCGCGTTTTCTGCGTCATCCGATGTTTTAAACACTATGCCTTTATTAGCTTCTCCAGCCAAGATCTCTAATTCCACCTTTTCGCCAGTGTGCAGCCCTACTCCACTCAAGCTTATTTTTTTCTTTATCGTTCTTTGTTTCATGTGGTTAGTATGATTTTTCTTTGTAATGTAATAGCTTCAAATATCTTGCCCTTCTCGCTCGTCTCTAAGTTTAGAGATTTGATTCTTTAACTCATTGATCTCTTTTTGCAATTCAGGCAGTTTCTTGAATATAGCAAATGATCTCAAGTAGTTAAAATATTTGATGGCTGGAGAGCCATACCACTTGGTGTTCTTTTCTTCGATCGGAGAGGCTATTCCGCTTTGGGCCTGCACCTTGATACCATCGGCGAGATTGAGATGGCCGACGATGCCGACCTGGCCTCCTATCTGGCTATGAGCTCCGACGACTGTACTACCCGCTATACCAGCTTGCGCGGAGATGACGGTATGTTTCTTTATCTCGACATTATGTGCTATCTGTATGAGATTGTCTAGCTTGACACCTCTTCTGATGATCGTCGAACCTAAGGTTGCCCGATCGATCACCGTATTGCTACCTATCTCTACATCGTCTTCGATGATCACATTGCCTGCCTGTACTACTTTCTGGAATGCTCCAGAGGCATCCGGGACGAAGCCGAAGCCATCGCTACCGATCACAGCATTGGGATGTATGATCACGTTGTCACCGATGATGCATCGGTCTTGGACCCGTACTCCAGCGTATAGCTTGCAATTCTTCCCTACGATGACATCCTTACCGATATACACTTGAGGATAAATGATCGTACCATCGCCTATATGGGAGTTATCTTCTATTACACTAAAATCTCCTACAGATACGCCATTACCTATCTGACAGGTAGGTGCAATAGAACTCTGCTCCGATATTCCTGATCCCCTTTCATAAGTTATAGCAAAAAGTCCTAATAGCTTTTGCATGGATATATTTACATCGTCCACTCTGACAAGGGTTGCTGGTATAGCCTGTGTTAGCTCTAAGCTCTTGCTTACTAGGACAGCTGATGCTTTAGTATCATAGATTGCTGATGCGTATTTAGGATTGGTTATGAAACTAATAGTACCTACCGCTGCCTCATCGATCTTAGCAGCACCTGTAATGATCAGGGATGTCTCGCCATCTATGGATGCGTTTAATAATTGAGCTATCTGTCCTATGGTATAAGTCATCTTTGGCAAAAGTATAAATAAGGATCATAGTTTGAGGTCTGCAAGTAACTAATCACCAACAAATAGGATCGTTAGTAATTATGTATATCAGGCACAACGATAATTACAAATAAGCTACCTTTGATTATCGAAATTACATTAAGAATTTAGCTTATACATAAGTGAAATCTACAATGTGTTTCCATCATCTTATTCAAATATTGTAGGTCAATATCTATAAAAATTAATGAGCAAAAATTTAATACTAGGAACGAGAGGTAGCAAACTAGCCTTATGGCAAGCTAATCATGTCAAAACTCAGCTAGCCAACTATGACGTAGATGTCGAGATAAAGATCATCAAGACTCAAGGTGATAAAATACAACACCTCAGTTTTGACAAACTAGAAGGAAAGGGCTTTTTTACAAAAGAACTAGAGGATGCACTGTTGGCTGAGGAAATAGACTTCGCAGTTCACTCAATGAAAGACCTCCCGACTGTGATGCCAGATGGTCTTGTGATCACTGCTATATCTGAGCGGGCCGATGCGAGAGACTGCATGATCATCAGCAAGGATCAGGACGAAGAAGGTCGAGTATTAAAGATCAAAAAAGGAGCTAGAATAGGTACCTCTTCCATAAGAAGGAAAATCCAGATACAGAACTTGATACCTGATGTGGAGGTGCTAGAGCTAAGAGGAAACGTCCCTACTCGTATCAACAAACTAAGGGAAGGTAAATATGACGCAATCATATTAGCTTCTGCGGGAATCGATAGATTAAAACTAGACCTTACAGACTTTAGAGTGGTCAGGTTTCACCCTAGAGAGTTTGTGCCAGCCCCAGCGCAAGGGGTATTAGCCTATCAATGTAGATCTGCAGATATAGAGACGCGGAAAGTCATCTCATTGATTCATTCTAGAGCGACACTGGATGTCACTAATATAGAACGAGGAGTCCTCAAAGCGCTGGATGGTGGATGCCAAGTGCCTGTAGGCGTATACTGCGAAAAAGATAGTCTAGATTACTACCATGCCTATGCATTTTACCATACGGAAGAGTTGGGTTATAGGAATATCCAATATAGCCAGAGTACTACGGCTGGTTTGATAGAGGTGTTACTGGAGCAACTTAATGCTGTACAAGCCGGCTAAGTAAGGATGCAAATGGTCTCTAGATCGTGCAGGTAATAAAGCACTGTGATCCGTCTAGAACTGCAGTGATAAATTCAATACTTTTGTTTCGTTATTATATTATTGTTGTATAGATTTTTAGAAACCGTCGGTCGCTCAACTTTTACTGAGAGACTTATAAAAGATAAGTGAGCATATGTACTTGATATTTGATACTGCAGCGAATGGAAGCCCTAAATCTTGGAAGGCTCCGGTTACGGATACTTTTAACTGGCCTAGGATGATACACATCTCCTGGATCACGCTAGGGGAAGACCTTAAGCCTATCGAGGATTTTAATTGCCTGATCAAGTCTCCTGAGTATAAGATCACCGCTGATGCTGCTAAGAAGCATTCTATAGAACTCGAAGATGTAGAAGCTAGAGGTGATAAATTAGCGGAAGTGCTAGACAAGTTTAATAAAACAGTGAAAGAAAGTAAGTACGTCTTCTCTCATAATCTTAAGTACAACGAAAGTATCGTAGGCGCAGAATGTATCCGAGCGAAAAAAACCGATCCTCTCGCCTACGCAGATAGCTATTGCCTGATGCAAGAAGGAACATTCCTCTGCAAACTCAAAGGTAAGAGAGGATATAAATGGCCATCTCTGCAGGAGCTACATTCTAAACTCTTTAATCAAGGATTTTCGCCACCTAACAATGCACGGGCTGACGTAATCGCTGCTTCCAGATGTTTTATCGCTATGAAGAAGATCGGGCATCTAGAAGATATCTTTGACGATGAAGTCTAAGTCGATATTCATATCGAGATATGTATTTAGTAATTCTCCATTACTCCTTGATGCTGATTATACCTTATTTGCTAAGTCATTAATTAAGTTTGAAAATATCACAGTCTCTTCATTCCCTAAGTCCGACTGGTATTTTTTCTATAGTCGTAATGGGGTCTACTTTGGTCTGAGGCAAATTCTAGATCGCTCCGTACTAGATGCTACTAAAATAGCCACTATGGGCAAAGGAACTGCAAAGCAGTTTGAAAATATGACTGGACGTATGCCGGACTTTATCGGGTCAGGTGATGCGGATAATGTTTCATCAGAATTTATCAAAGTAGCAAAAGGTGCAGATGTCGTTTTTGTGCGTGCTGTCCATTCTCTAAAAAGCATTCAAGAAAACTTGAAAGGCAAATTAAATGGCTCTGACTTGATCACTTATAAAAATTTCATTGATGATACCGCTACGATACCAGTTACGGATATCGCAGTTTTCACGAGTCCTATGAATGTCGATGCTTATTTTCTAAATAAGACCGCTGACGCCTCCCCTGTCCTGATAGCACTAGGCAAATCAACTAAAAAGGCTATTTCTAAATATTCGGAATCAGAAATACTGATGCCGGCAGAGCCGACAGAGTCAGCGCTTAGAGTACTAATTGACCGCGTTTTAGCTCCTTAATGATCATTGATTCTTTCTAGTATTACGGATATTGAGTATATCACTTCATATACTCTTTGCTAGATATATAACTTAGGTTATTTTTAGGGATTCATGCTACGAACAATCAGTATAAAGAATTACGCCATTATCAAGGAACTTGATATTGAATTCAAAAAAGGACTCAATATCATCACTGGTGAGACTGGCGCAGGAAAATCCATAATCGTCGGCGCCCTCAATCTGATCCTCGGGAAGCGAGCAGATACAAAAGTCTTATTCTCTAATGATGAGAAGTGCGTTGTAGAAGGGGTGATCGATGTATCGGATTATGATCTGCAAACTTTCTTCAAGGAAAATGACCTAGACTATGATGATGAGTTGATCATCAGGAGAGAGATCAGTACCTCCGGCAAGTCAAGAGCATTCATCAACGATACACCGTCTAAGCTTACTACCTTGACAGAACTGGGAAATGCGATCATCGACTTACACCAACAATTTGCTACGTTAGAGATCCATAGGCCTGCGTTCCAACTCAAGGTAGTAGACCAAATAGCCAACAACGCGGCCACGCTAAAAAAATACACAGCAATATACAAGGGCTACAAAAGCGAAGTAGACGAACTAGAGCGCATCACGAATGCTGACCATAACAGTAAGAAAGAAGCTGACTATCTCAAATTTCAACTTGATGAGCTGATACAAGCTGATCTGCAAGTAGGAGAAAAAGAGAAATTACAGTCCGACCTCATACAACTAACACACGCAGAAGACATACAAAAGATATGTAGCGAAAGCAACTACATAATTAGCGATGGTGAAGACACTTTGATCGATAAGTTGAGGGGAATATATAGGTCTGTTGCTACTTTGCAAAAAGCGAATAAATCGTTTGAGAAAATGGCAGAAAGAATAGATGGTATCATATCTGAGCTGGAAGATATAAGCTCAGAACTCTCCAGTAGCTCTGCCCATCTCGTGTATAATCCTGAGCAGATCATAGAACTGCAAGATAGAATAGATATGATCAATGGTCTAGAAAGCAAGCACAGTTTGCAGAATGAATCTTCCCTACTAGAACTACAGACGAGCATAGAAGAAAAACTATCTGGTATAGAAGATATCGACAAGAGGATAGAGGATCTAAAAGCTTCTATAAAATCAAAAGCTGATGACCTCAAAAAAATTGCAGTTAAACTCTCATCTGCCAGATCTAAGGCGATGCCCAAAGTAGAAAAGTATGTAAATAAACTTCTGCATGATCTCTCTATGCCTCATGCCGCACTGACCATAAGTCAAGAATCATCTGAGAATCTGACAAGCTCAGGATTGGATAAAATAGTATTCTTATTCGCCTCCAATAAAGGATCAAAAGCACAATCACTTAAGGATGTAGCCTCTGGTGGAGAACTAGCGAGACTCAACTTGAGTATCAAATCACTCATTGCCGATAAGATGAAACTACCGAGTCTTGTCTTTGATGAGATCGATACGGGCATCTCTGGTGCTGTCGCTTTGAAGATGGGTATCGTACTATCTGATCTTTCCAAAAATCATCAGATCATTTCGATCACTCATTCTCCGCAAGTAGCCTCTCGTGCAGATGAGCATTTATTCGTGTACAAAGAAATAGAAGGTAAAAACACAGTGACCAAAGTCAGAAGCCTACCTGCTAAAGAACGTATAACTGAACTGGCAAAGATGCTGAGCGGAGATCCTCCATCTAAGGCCGCGATCTCTAATGCTAAAGAACTCATCGAGGCATAAGTGATCATCTTCAACTATATACTTGGGACTATACGAGCAGTACTTATGTTACTTATCATGATAGTTTACTTAGTAGTTTACTTGGTTACTAGTCTAGTTTATAAAAGGACGCCCGAGCGTGATTTCAGACTGAGGAAAAATTATCTCAGGCTTATCAATCCGTTGCTTGGGGTAAAGGTAGAAGTAACTGGTAGTCCTATCAAAGAGCCTTGCTTATATGTGAGTAATCACCGAAGTTTTATAGATCCTTTCGTAGTTGCTCCTCACGTAAATGTATTTTTTATCGCCAAGGCAGAGGTTGCTAAAATGCCCATTTTGAGTATCGGTTTTGATGTGACCGGAGTCATCTTAGTAGAGAGAGACAATCAAAATAGTAGAAGTAATACGAGAGAGCAAATGGTCAGCAAGATCTCAGCTGGTTACAACGTCCTCATCTATGCCGAGGGGACCACTGGCGCTTACCAGCAAACCAAGCCCTTCAAGATGGGTACGTTCTCAGAGGCTGCTAAGAATGGATTTAAGATCGTCCCTGTCTCAGTAGAGTACAAGACCAAGAAAGACAGATGGGCATCAGGACCTATAGGTCCACAATATTTTAAGCAGATAGGCAAATGGCGCACACATGCACGACTGCACTTCGGTACACCTTACTTTAGTGAAGACAGACGAGAACTATCCAAAGGTGTGAAAGAAGAAATAAATCTCAACCTAAGTAAGCTCCAACAGAACTGGACTGAGCCATTTATGCCGACGCCTGCGGAACAAATTTCATAGAGATAGAATTAACGCAATGTCTAGTGTTTTTCTCTGTCAATCGTTCTCCAGTAAACACATGTCCAAGGTGACCATCACAACTATTGCAAACTATCTCCACTCTTCTGCCATCTGCATCTGGTACTCTCTTGACCGCTCCCTCTATCTCATCATCAAAGGCTGGCCAGCCGCATCCTGAGTCAAACTTTTGCTCCGACGTATACAGAGGAGCTTCGCACTGGCGACAGATATAAGTACCTTTCTCTTTGTGCTTGTCGTATTCCCCAGTAAACGGCCTTTCCGTTCCCTTGTTAAGTATCACGTGTGCTTCTTGCTCATTGAGCTCATTATATTTTTTGGTATCCATCTATTTTAATTTATCGGCGAATTGCTTTTTGAACTTACTGATCTTAGGACTGATCACTACTCGACAATATCCTTGTGTTGGATTATTATTGAAGTAGTTATTATGATTACTAGGTGCTGCGTAAAATTCTGATGCTTCGGTAATTTCTGTCACTATAGGGTTATCCCAATATTTAGGTGCTACTTGTAGCTTTGACTGCTCTGCCATCGCTTGCTGAGTATCATCATGGTAGTAGACAGCAGATCTATACTGTGTGCCCTTATCGGCACCTTGCTGGTTAAGAGTTGTCGGGTCATGAGTAGTCCATAGCACTTCTAATAACTCCTCATAACTAATGATCGAAGAATCAAAATCTATCTGACATACCTCTGCATGACCTGTAGTCCCTTGACAGACTTCTTTGTAAGCAGGATTTTTGATATGTCCACCCATAAATCCGGAAATCACCTTCTCTACCCCTTTCAAATTTTGAAATACTGCTTCTACACACCAATAACAGCCTGCTCCAAATGTTGCTCTGCTTAATTCCTTCATTGTGAATTTTTATTTGAATTTATAATACTATTAAATAAACATAATCCGCGTTTTGTTCAACGCACGAAATAAATGATCGAGGGTAAATATTAATTTGATGTTAAATTATTACATATCAACGACTTTCAAATTACGGATTAGCATTATATAAAGAAAATAAATTTACTTTCGCACGCGATTAGCGAACACGAGGAGATTATTGACGTTAGTTAATTGTAAAATTTGCTTTTAAGAAAGGAAACTTTCGAGGAAGAACTTCTAAACATATCCCATGAAAAAAATTATTGCTTCAATAGCGATCATAAATTTCTGTCTGAATATATCTTATGCCAAAGCACCTGGCAAGCCATTCGCTACAGCTGATCATGTACTAGAGGAGAGAATACAACTACTCGATGGCGAAGTAGAAATGAGGCTGACCAATCTAGTCAAGACAAAGATCATAGAGTATACTACTTACAAAAGAGGGGCTGAGCGAATTATTAAAAAATCAAAGCTTTACTTCCCAATTTTTGAGCGCCAACTAAAAAAGTATGGTGTTCCTGCAGAATTTAAATACTTACCTATCATTGAGTCTAACCTTAAAACCACAATACGGTCGCGAGCTGGTGCAGTAGGATTATGGCAATTTATGAAAGGAACCGGACAAGCTTATGGGCTACAGATAGGTGCTTTGGTCGATGAACGTATGGATCCAGAAAAATCAACTGAAGCAGCCGCTCAATATCTACATCAGCTATATCAAGAATTCAATGATTGGACCCTTGTCCTTGCCGCCTATAACTGTGGTGCTGGTAATGTGAGAAAAGCTATCCGAAAAGCTAACAGTAGAGCGTACTGGGATTTGTATGGATACTTACCCAACGAGACAAGGTCTTACCTTCCGAAATTCGTTGCTGCAGCTTATTTGATCAACTATTTTGAGCATCATGGTATAGCTCCGCAAACTGTGGATGATGACATGGTGAATACGATATCTGCGAAAATATTCGAAGAGTTGGATTTCCAAGCTATTTCAGAAGCATCTGGTACTTCAGTAGAAATGATAGAGACTTTGAATCCAGAATTTATCAAAGGTTTCATACCTGAAAGCACTGGTAATTATCTACTCACACTACCATCTAAAGATATGAGTGCTTTTCTGACCAATAACTACTCAGCACAAGTAGTCATGTCTTCGCTACCTGCTTCCTATGTAAGGGATGTAGTAGTGCCAGCAGGAGTTAGCTTTACGAATGTTGAGCAAATAACCATAGAACCGAGAGTGGCTATAAAGATCAGCAGTGCTTCCATATCAGAGCAATTCGATCTGCACAGACTACATAAAAAAGAAACGCTAACTCATCTATCTCAGAGAATCGGTATTTCACTAGAGCAATTATTAGACTTCAACGACTTAGATCAATCTGATCTAAATGAATTGCCACAATACATTAAAATACCTAAGCGCTAAAATAGGCTACCAACCTAAAAAATCCTGATATTCTTTTGGTTGGTAGCCCTTCTATTTATTTTAACCAAAGTTGCTTTCTCTGAATTACCCAGGGAAATTATTTTACGATGATCTTGCGCACTGATACCCCATCTACATTTTTCAACTGAGCATAATATACTCCTGCTGAAAGCTCGGACAAGTCCCATTTGACATTAATCTTATTTCGATTATTTATCTTGTTATTTATCAGCTGTTGTCCATTAGTATTCACTAGAATTAATTCACCGCTAAACTTTTCTTTGAGCTGGATATCCAGTGTTAGTAGCTGCGAGTTTGAAATCGGATTTGGGAATAGCTCAAATGTTTCAACATATTTTCCATCCAAAGTACTAGTACCTATTGGCTGAATCTCCAGATTATCTATTGCCCAACCCCAGCCTACTGCAAACGGATCAGAGAACAATCGGAATCTGATGAACATTTCATCACCTATTTCGAAGTTCCCATTTTCTATCAGGCTGATCTCCTTTGGCCTATAGAGTCCAGATGAGCCCGTTTGAGTATTATTATAAGCACTTAGAAAATCACTATTATCTCTAGAATCATAACCATCTAGTAGCGGAAGCCAACGAGTCCCACCTACCTTTTTGCCTTCAACTATCACATAGTCCCAAAACTCAAGTGGACAATCAGCACCTACACAGGTCGTCCCAGATTCACCAGGCTCGACGATCACTACTTCATCAAATTTAATAATAGGGTTCTTCTCATCTATCAAGATAAGCTGATTCAGTTCGTAAGTATAATTCAGTGTGCTTCCTTCTCCAGCATTGGTGTATGGATGATCACTGTGGATTGCAGGACCACTAAATCTAGCCTCAGAGCGTATAGAAAATCCAGTCCCTGTAAAATCTAATGAAGCTGCCTCGAAGTCATTGACATAGGTAACTACTGCGGCCGAAACTTCACTGATAGTAATATCAAAAAATCCTGACGCCGGAAGACTCCCCTCATTCGTGTTAGAGGATTTATCGTTTATAACTATCTTATAAGCAAGCTCGTCTGTTACTTCAAAAGCTGCTGGCCTTTGATAGATAGCCTCGAAAAAATCTCCAAATTCTCCTTCTACAATTTCAAATGGTATTGTATCTAGATTTTCATTTAAAGAGATTACGGCTACTAAACTAGATGTATCCACTCCTGTGAAAAAGTCATTAATGTCATTCACCTTCAGGGTAAACTCAATATCTGTTTCATTGATAGCCGTTAGTGGTACGTGTCCAGCTATGACTGGTGCAGTATCATCTTGACCAAAATTGTAAGTAAAGAATAACTCGTTAGCCCTTGCAGGAACAAGCCTTTTTTGTCCACCACTTTCGTCTAATTCAAAATAGTATTGATACTGTATCTCTGCACCAGTTGCGGGCAGTAGAATAGAAAACTCATCTTTAGATGCATCATAGTCCATGGATAAAACTATATCCTCATCATCAAAAGAGTCTGTAGAATAATGCATTACAAAACTCGATGTATCAAAACCTATATCAGAATTTACCTGTGCGGTAACTAAATAATCAGCACTAACATCTTCCGAAAACAACTCAGGGTCATGAACGATAGACGTAATGTTCCATCCCATCGTATTCATTATATTTTCTGATATACCAGGGTTATAATTTATATCGCCTCTATCTGCAGTGGGAGTCATCATACGATTACCAGAGCCTTGGAATAGTGCCCTATCTAAATGAGATATGCTAGAGCCTGATTGGTAATTAGAAGGAGCGTATAGTCTATATCTAGCATTACTATTGGGGACATCAAAGAATAGATCGCCACTTGTAAACTGGTCACCCATTGCTTCAGAGTTTTGAGGAAAGCCATCAAGTAAGAGCAAACTATCCTTACTCTCAATAAATCTTGAAAAAGCTAAAGAAGCTAATGTTCCCATCCCTGCTTCGAGACCAGATCCTGCTGTAAAGCCTAAGCCGTGAAGTATTTCATGCATAAGTGTAGTAGCAAGATCAAATCTATTACCTATAGAAGGATTATCTGGAATCACATTCCAATCGTCCTCGTCACTATTGATATCAATACTAAGGTCTATTGCACCAGGTTGATTCAATTCTCTACCAGCCAGTTTTTCTGCTAGAGCTATAGGATAAAACGTATCATAGTATGCGGCTCCAGGAAAATTCCTCGTAAAACTTCCAGGCCCTGCTTGAGCAAGTACACCATTATCCAATGACCTATATCCCACCCTTACATAGATTGGAATATCGCTTGTGATAAACTCTCCTACTGCATCAAAAGCAAATTCTATTGCAGCTTTAAAATCATCTGGCACCCCTACATAAGTCGGAATAAAAGTGGCAGCATTGCTCTTATATCTCTTTTCCGCCCTGATTTTTTTCGGAGAATAGTTTGGCACATAATTATGTGTGTGCTTGCAGATAATTATATCCTTTTTAGTGGCTTCTCTGATCTCAAAGTCCCCTACGCCGTTCTGACTAAACATAAAGCAAGGAATTAATAAGAATATATAAACTAAATTTCTCATGTTTTATCTAAAATTAATTGGGTACAAATTATACAAAACTAAACTTACACTAGTAATACGTTTATAACAGTCTTAAACCCTAAAAAAGTGCCAATCTTTATTCTCTAGCTAAGTGTGAAGAGACTAGCATGGCAAAGCATTTTTATATATATTTGCCGACCGTTCAAAGGAACTGAAAGTCAAAAACAACTAAAAATATAAAGTAGGTATTATTCCGACAGTTTTGTGAAGATTATTTTGCAGGATTTTTAAAGATATATCGCGGGGTGGAGCAGTTGGTAGCTCGTTGGGCTCATAACCCAAAGGTCGTTGGTTCAAGTCCAGCCCCCGCTACTATAGACCTTATAAACTCAATGTTTATAGGGTCTTTTTATTTTTGGTCGTCGCTACAGGTATCAAACATCTATCTTCCGACTCTTCAGCCAATTCTCTCTATCTCCTCTTCATTTTAGATTTATACGTGAAAATCAACCGTAATATTTCTGTATATCAAACCTGTGTTAGAATACCATTAGGTTACTCAAGAAATAGTTTTTCCTTAAAACTCGAACATTTACTGCACCTATCTAGTACTATAAGTAACGATGAAAACGAAAATGTTCAAAAAGAAAATTATAGAAAACAATAAGGCAGCTATTAGGCTGAAGTTTGAATCACTCCTGAAGTTGTTGCCTATAAATAAGAGGGTAAACATCATGACCAAATTTAATCAGTAAGTCAACTAGGTGATGTATTTGATAATTAGAATCATTTTGAAAAATTTAAAAAATAAATTATGAGTGAAATTAAAGATAAGTTAATCGGAAACTGGAATGTGATTAAAGGAAAACTCAAGCAAGAATATGCAGAGTTAACAGAAGATGATCTTGTGTATGAAGAAGGTAAGGAAGATGAACTCATGGGGCGTCTCCAAAAAAAACTGGGCAAAACAAAAGAAGAGGTAAAAGACTTTTTTAGTCTGTAATGGTTTGGGCTATAAAAGCATATCATAAGGCTTTGCAGCGTCGCTGTAAAGCCTTTTTCTATTCAACATTGTCTATAGGGATCAGTGTATTGATGAGTTTCCAATTAGCTTTAAGCAGATTATCTAGCAGATCCAGTAGATCATCAAAAGTTGAGTAAAGAGTATCATTAGTGGCATCTTCATCTTTTTCTTGCCTCATATCATTTAAGCTTCTGTAACCTTCTAGAATTTTAGCCATATCATTGGTCTGAGCTATGAAGCCGTCTAGCTGATCTATCATGACTCGGTCTACTATATCAATATCATCAGAAATTTCTACTACAGTACTAAGAGGATTATCCGCCATAGAACTTCCAAGCATATCTTTGGGATTCTGCTCAAAGTAATGGCAAACCATTAAAAAAACTTTAGCACTGGGTTCTACCATTCCAGACTCATATGAAGCGATCTTATTGCGTGTGACACCTATTTCGTTTGCCAGTCCTGTCTGACTCATACCTTGCATTTTGCGTATTAGCCTAAGGTTACCCCCAAAATTTGTTGGCTTCGGTATAGCATTTTTTTTACGTTCAAGCATAGAATTTTCAGATAATTGTTGTAAAAATAAACAAAGTGAGATTGAATTGTCATATTTGTTTAGAAATCGAACAATTATATTTTGAAACTGTATAAGAGAAAAGTTGAATAAATGAAAGGGGAACAGAATACGATATCTCATAACATTAGATTCTTAAGAAAGAAGAAAGGAATAAATCAAGAACAGCTAGCTACTTTGCTTAATGTAAAGCGCTCTAACATTGCAGCTTACGAGGCAAAAAATGTAGAACCTAGGCTACGTATAATCCTTAACCTTGCTAAATTATTTGATATAGACTTAGAACTGTTCTTACAGAAAAAACTCCAAGAATCGGATGATATTTTGCAATTTGGCACTATACAGCATAACAGTGAATCTGTAGACAAAATAGATGAGATAGACCAAGAATCAGTTAAAATATTTGTAGATAAAAGTGCCAAGATCAATAAAATACTCTTGGGATTTAAGACCTTCTACAACTTTAGAAAGAATCAAATAACAGATGTGAGCATTGGCAAGAAGAAAATACTATCCGATATTGACAATTTCATAGGTTTACTGGACCATCTACTTGCCCATAATGAAACAATGATAAAGACCATCTCTTCTCATAAAGCACATCAGTAAGAAGCAATTTACCTGCTCAATAAAGTCAATTCTACAAATTATAGCTACTCTAGCTAGCTGCTTATTCAATATTGATTAATATTTACACGCACAAATGTAGAGTTAAATCTCTATATATCAATATATTATACATAACATATTTATTTATGTTAATAAAATAGTCAATTATTGTGATAATAATGTGCATTTAATTCACAAAGGATGTATATTTGTTTTTATAAATCACATATTGTTAATATAAAACACATAATAATGCAATTACAGTTTGAAGATCATTTTACAAGTAATTATTCTACTCTTAAGTCATTTGCCCTCAAACTTACTAGGAACGCTATGGATGCAGATGACCTGGTGCAGGAAACGGCGATAAAAGCGTATAAAAACTTTCATCGATACACAGAAGGTTCTAGTTTTAAAAATTGGACCATGACAATTCTGAAAAATACTTTTATCACGAAGTATCATACAAGGAAAAGGGAGAAGATAGTAAGTAAGCCTATAGAAGAACTAGACTTTGCAATTGAAAATAATATCAATATAAACCCAGCTGCTGCGAGCTCACCTTCATTAGGTCAACTTAACAAATGCGTCAATAAGCTATCTGAAAAAAGTAAAGAGCCTTTCGTTATGTATATCGGCGGTTACCAGTATTCAGAAATTGCAGAATCGTTAGACATACCTATTGGAACCGTAAAAAGTAGAATCAACTTTGCTAGAACAAAACTCAAAACAATGATCAATAAGATCAAAAAAGAAAAAAAATAATCGAACAATATTTGCTTTGGCAAGTATAATTAATGAATCAAAAAATTAAAAATGAAAAATAAAAATTCAAACGCGCTTATGCTAATATCAGGAATCGTTGCTGGAGCAGCGACTGTATACTTTCTGAAAAGCGAAAAAGGTAAGGAAATGTTAGATCTTATAATGGATAAGGGAGAAGAAGTAAAAACTAAGGTATCATCTCAATCAAAACTCATACTGGAAGAAGGTAAAAAAGTGGTAAACGAAGCAATAGAAATGAGTGCTGAAAAATTAACGGAAACAAAATCTGCAATGATATCTGCCGCTGAGGAAGTAAAAGAAAATACAGTAGCGACGGTAAATGATTTTCAAAAGGGAATAAATAAAGCGAAAAAAGAGCTTAAAGAAGTGTAAGAAAAAATATGAGCATGAAAACTGAAACTGTAGAAGATTCTTTATTAGCTGATATCGGTGAAAATTTTCACTACGTGAAAACATTAGCTAAAAACACCCTTGAAATAAAGAAATTAGAACTAGTAAATGAAGCTGTAAAAATTAGTGGCATGATTATATATGTCGCTCTGCTGAGTATCGTAGCATTTGTACTGTTTAGTATACTAATAGTAAGTGGTATTTATCTATTATCACAGCTGTTAAACTCATGGCTCTATTCACTGGGTTTAGTTTCTTTATTTTTTATTATGGTACTTATCATCTTGACATTGTCAAGAAAATCAGTAATAAATTATATCACCTATAAGCTAACTGATTCTGTAATATCTTGAACGAACTATGAAAAATACAATTTTAGAAAAAATAGAAAAACTGCAAAAAGAAATAAATTTTGTAGAAGAGAAACTTAAATTTAATGTTGAGAATTTAAAAATAAATGATCTGTTTGATAAAAACCTGAAAGCAGCTAACTCAAATTATTTACAAAATAATCTGCCCAAAAGCGTACCGTTTATTTATTCGCTCATGAGGATGTTCGCTGATAAAGGGGGAATACTAAAAAAAGCATTTAAAGCCTATAAACATCTATCCACTTAACTAGCAAAAGCGCATACCTACATTTGCATAAACCCATCTCCAAAATTCACACGCTAATCAATTTTGCCTCAACTCCCTCTATGTCGGATGGAAAAATAGAAATTGCACAAATCTTAAATCACTATTCCCATTCAAATGAGCTGGAGATATCTCTCTAGCACAATACACTTACAAGGTAAATGTATTAGACAATTGTGGATTTAAGTCTAGCCTTGAATTTTAAAGATTGCCAATTCTGACTTCTATAGAGATTTGAAAGAACCAAGATTAAAAGTTGGTGGGAAATACACATGCTTACTATATTCGGACTAAGATTAAAAAATGGGTATGCACGCATTTCCTACTCAACCCTAAAAGCACCTCCCCCTTTTAGGATTAAGGGTGATGCTGGAGCTAGTCCATCCCTCTAAGCCCCTAAGTAATCGTCTTGATTCATTAAAAACAGATGTAAGTAATATTATCTGCATATTGGATAATATGTCAACCTAACCTGGATATGCTTAACCAAACAACGAAAGATAGACGCCCATAGGATGTAGATTATAATAAGCTAATCGATTATCTAACATTTCCTCATTATCTTAATTAGCATTTATAGAATCAAGGGATTAAAAGGGGCCAAGACTAAAAGTTGGGAATGGGTAATCTCTATTCTTGTTTGTAACTCTAAGAACTTTCATTATTCAAAAAAAAAGAATCTCTTGACTCTCCCCAACACTTCTTCAAAGAGAGGAGTCATCCGCACACAGAGCACAATTACGAGATAGAGACTACAAGAATCTCATCGAAAAAAAATTAACGGATTCCCCTTAACTTTTATTCATTAAAAAACCTTTACTAAAAATGCTTTTGTGAAACAGGAAGGGCTTAGAACTACAGACCTCAGAAATGGTGGTGGAATCCCTAAAGACACGCGGAGCAGATTGGACTTATGTGACATTTTTTGTTTCCCGTTCGACAAACTCAGGGCTGGTTGTTTTAATGTAATTGAAAAAATGCAAGTACACATCAAGCCAAGCATAATGCCCACCAAAGGAATTATAACCATAAATATATCAAGTAGGCCAACCTTAATTTAAGGGAAAGCTACCCGCATAATTTTGGTCAAGTCTCCCTTTATAGAGTTGAGTATATGAGATTATTTACCCAGCTAATCAGCTTGAACTATCATACGTTTATACTAAAACCAATAAAGTCGATTCTTTATAATAAGCCTTAGAATTCAACAAAAATTGTTTTACCGCCATCCACTCAAATAAACATAAAGCCAATATTTTATACACATAATACGGCATCTAGTATATCGTATTATTCTTTGAGCACATAACGCTTAATTTTTCAAAAAAGGAACCATATATTAACTTGGTAATATCACATTCTTTTGAAAATTCCTTTCTTCTTATCGATATTGGAGCCCATCAATGTGGCTATAGGAAGTGTACTATCAAACTGGCTCATAACGATCTTACAAATAGAGATCAACGGAATGGCTAGCACTACCCCACTTATCCCCCAAAATGAGCCAAATATCAGTAGAGCCAAAATTGCGAACATTGGATTAATGTCTACCTTGTCACCTATGATCTTTGGTGTGATAAGATTACCTTCTACTTGCTGTATGATCAAATAGTAAATTAAAATTAGAATTGGTGGCCATATAGAGTCCGATGTAGCTACTGCAAAAGCAAAAGGCAAAGCTCCTCCTATAAGTGTTCCGATAAAAGGAATCATAGCTAGGATGCCTCCTAGTACTCCCCAAAAAATCGCATGATCTATCCCAATCAAAAACAAGCCTAAAGAATTAAGGACCGAAAGTATCACTACGACTAAACCCAATCCAGCAATATATGATTGAATGGTCTCTTGTATAGACCCAAGCGTATCCTTAGTATCTTCCTGATGCTTCTTCTTGAACTGATGGATAATATAATTCTTTATACTCCCCTTATAGTATAAGAAAAAGAAAGTAAATAAAATAGCAACCCCCGCTCCTGTAAAAAACTTGGATGTAGATATCAGACTCTGACCTATAAATTTTAACGGACCAGAAATGTCTTCTCCTGTGCTTTGAGATATGATTTTTTGACTGTCCAAATCTAGTATAGGAATAAGTGCATTTACTTTAGTGAATAATTTTTCTATCCCTCGTCTCAGACTACTATCAATTGATGGCAATGAATCTGATATACTCATAAGTTGATATGAAAAAAGGATAGTCACTAGTACAAAAGGAATAAGAAGCAGGATAAAACTTGCAATGATCGATATGGATTTAAACTTAAATAGTTTTCTAAGTTTCACATCAACAGGGCTAAGAATAACCGCTAAGAATGTCGCAAATACTAAAGGAATAAAAAGACTCGAACCAATGTATAAAAGGAAACCTAAAGACAACATTATAAATAAAGTATATGCTGTTGTCTTTAGGTGCTCGTTATTTGACATGAAGTTGTGTTTTAAATTCTACGTTTTAATAATTCAAATTACGCAGATTTAGATATAAGTGTTCTTATTGGATAAGGTATGTTGATATTCCTAGCATCAAATTTCTCTTTGAGCAACATGATAGCTTCACTCTTAGCTTCTAGCAATGTAAGACTTTGCACTGCATCTACCCAAAATCTCATTTGGAAATTTACAGAACTCCCGCCAAATTCCAAATAATGAAATTCAATCTGATTTTTCTCTTGAGGAAATGCATTTGCTATAGTTTCCTCGGCTATCTTTTTTACACTTCTCAAGTCTGATTCATAGCCTACTCCACACTCCAAGGTTACTCTGATCTTACGCGTAAGTCCAAAGTTTTTAAAAGGATTTTCTAGAACCATACTATTGGGGATGATCACAATATTATTATCAGTCTCTCTTAGTTTAATATGTCTTAGGTTAATTTCATCTACGGTTCCTGAGAAACCATTTGTTTCTATAAAATCTCCCACATTGATCACTTTTTTAATTGCTAGAAATATACCAGAAAAGGTATTTGCTAAAGCACCTTGTAAAGCAAGCCCTATTGCCAAACCAGCGACCCCAGCACCGGCTAGTATTGATGTCAAAGCTTTATCTAAGTTTAAGATACTCAGCGATAGAAACAAGCCTATAGCTATCACTATAAACGATATCACATTACCAAGCAACGCTCTTATGGAAACCTGCTTTATCTTATTCCTAAGAATCTTGACAAAAAATGCATTTAGCTTTTGCGCAAAATAATAGGCAGTAACAAAAATCAAAAGTGCTAATAATACATTTGGGAGATTGAGAATTATCGCATCCAACCACATTCCTAGTTTACCCACTAAATTTTTAAGCGATATGTCTAATTGTTCTTTCATTATTTTATGCTATTTGTATTATTTTGTATTTGTTGTCTATTAAAAATAATTTCTTGGGCTACGTAATAAGGTCTTCTGCAATCTACTAATTACACAAGGTGACCGCAGAATTTCTTTTACTTAACCAAGAACTGAGCATCCATGACTTCTTCTCTAGCGTACTCAAGAATCCACCCATAATATCTACTGTGCCTTCATCATTGATTCTACTTGCGGTACTGATGATACCCCTGATCAATCTTATTAGTTCTGCGTGATTAGAAATTATCTTACTCACCATGATCTCATCCTCTAACATGTCACGCGACTCGTCTATAGTTGAGTGAGACAGGTATGCTTCCATACTTCCTAAAGGCTTATGCCCTATCGTAAGTAGCCGCTCAGCGATATCATCTATCTTGACTTTAGCATCATTGTATAATTCCTCAAATACATTATGAATATCAAAGAAACTATTACCATTGATATGCCAATGAAAGCTTCTCAGATTTTGGTAGTAAACATGGTAGCTAGCTAATAAGATATTCATCTTGTCTGCTACTTCTCCTAATTTATTTTTATCTAATCCTAAGTAATCCATTTCTTTAATTTTTTTAAAATATTATTATTGGTGATTCTGATGAAAGTACTAAGCTGTTAGTACTTACCTCATATACCCGCTCTATGACGGTTTTGTTATAATTTTTTATTCCTATCCAATCAGGCTGAGAATCCTCTATGAGTTTGTCCAGATTCATTCCATTATTATCGAGAGAGAATGCTTTCAGCTGTCCATTAAAATCAGAAAATTCACAATCTAGCGTATCTACCATATCCTTGATTTGACCAGTGTTTTCATCTTGCTGAAAAACATAGGTGACCTCTAGGTCAAAGTTCGTTATGAAATTGTGAATTGCTACATTGTTCATATCAGGCGCGCTATTAATTATCATTAGCAATTTCTTAGGCTTTCGATACTCGTATCCATCAGGAATGACCAACGTTGGCAAAACGGTATTTTTAGAAATATTTGTTTCTATAGTTCCAAAGACCTGATTAAAAAAATTGTCTTTACTTTTTTGATTGACTACCGAAAGCACTACTTCCCGATTCAGATTATCATCACTTATTCTATCCTCTAAGGTTCCTAATTCTACTCTGTAGTTTATGTTCTTATATAGCTTCCTCAAGCTGCTAACTCTTTTGTCTAGGATTGATTTTCTATCATCTAGTGTTCTTGACTGCAGTAGCTGTGACGGATGTAACTTGCCGACACCTACAATTGCAGTAGGTGTCTGAGTTGCTCTTATCACTGGTGCACCTGCTATCAGCTCAAGTTCAAAATCATAATCCTTTGATAGTCTTGTTGTATAATTTAGATACTGGTCTACATTGTCATGTATGTCTTGTATCGTTGCTACTATTTTTTTCCTCTTCATATCTGGTTTTTAAATTCCGAAATATTATGCGTTACTTAAGACCTGCATAATTCATATTACACACTCTATACCTACGAAGTCGGAGATTGTTCGAAAAAAATAGCCACCTAAGGTTACAATAACATAGTTGAGTGAGGATAAGAGTTGGGATAACTAAAAAGACTAACAATTATAGAGATGACAGTATACCTTAATTAAGCAATGATATACAACTGAAACATAAAAAAAATACTGATTATTTAAACACAAACTCTCAGCTTGAAATTTGGTGTAACCTCAAAATTTCTCCTTCTCTATTTGTACTTTAGACTTATCTATGGGTGATCTTATAAATAGAATATTCTGAGCTATTATATATTGTTTTTCTAGTACAAAAAAATTCTGCAGCAATTGTATTCGCCTAATAAGCTATTCGATTAAAAATAGCAGGAAACACTAAGTCACCTGCATGATATTCTTCTCTACTACTACTTGTCTACGTCATCTTGTGTAGTCTTATCACAAGATAGAAAAGCCATTCGTCGTAAATGCAAATCCCTTGTTACCGCTGTAGTGCACCATCACGGCTTGTATGATTGGTTTCATATTCTTTTGCTCACCATAGATCGAGACGATAAAATTTGCTCCTGCTCCACCACTATTATCTTCTTTTTCGATTACATAATTGACTGTGGCCATCGGTGGAATACCTATAGTTTCTTCATTGATAAAGTCCCTGACCATATCTCCTTGAGTATTGTAATATTTGATTTGATCTATGAATAAGGAATCAGTCATATGGGTGTTTCTTATACTTAGTGTTGCTGCCAAAAGGAGAGATTGATTTTGTTCGTCAGCATAAATATCAGAGTAGATGGGCACATAAATAAGGTCTTTTGATTTCAGCTTTTCAACGTCTAGATCTCGATGTATCTCAAGCGACTGTAATTCATCTTGACCATTTTTTACTTGATTAGGTTTTGATGTATCACAGCATATTATCACTAGTGACAACAATGGAAGCAAGATTCCTATATTTCTCATATTCAATATTTTAGATGGCAATGTCTTCAATTTTATGTTTTTCTCTTAGGTCGGGAGATTGTGATATAAGTGCATAACCAATCGTCAATACACCTAATCGTCCTATAAACATCATAATGGATATAACTACTTTACTACTATCAGATAGATCTCCAGTAATACCTGTCGACAATCCTACTGTACTCAATGCTGATGTTATTTCAAAGAGTATCTTTTCGAATGGGAAAGCACTTCCTTCTATCAATAACACTATCCATGTTCCCAAGATCAAAATTATAGTATAAAATAAACTAGACGAAACAGCTAAATAGATATTAGAAGATGGTATCTCCTTGCCTAAGAACGTAACGTATTTTCTACGTCTGAGGATTGATATTAACACTGCTAATATAGCTGTAATAGAAGTCGTCTTAATACCTCCACCTGTACCCGCCGGAGAAGCACCTACTATCATCAGCAATATCAAGACAAAGATTCCAGCCACATTGATTTCTCCGATATCATAAGAGTTGAAACCAACCGTAGTATGTGCAGATATACTCTGAAATAATGTCTGTCTAAAGCCTGCGCTTCCATGAGACATAAGTGTACTATCAGAAAAATATATCGCAACTGCTGCTAAGACCCAAAAAACTGTAGAACTGAATAAGATTATCTTGGTAGTCTGTGTGATCGTCTTACGCTTACCAAAAACCTTCAGCACAAAATCAAGCAAAACTATGAACCCCAGCGACCCTAACAGTGATAAGACCAGAATGGTATTAGTAATTAATTTATTATCTGCAAAGCCTGTTATCGAATCTCCAAACAAGCTAAAACCTGCCGTACAGAATGCAGATATACTGTGAAATATAGCTGGCCATAGCGGATCATCTAGTCCTGCAGACTTAAATCCATAGTATAAAACTATAGCTCCTATAAATTCAATTAACAAGGTAAAAATGATAACACTATACACGAATGCCAATAATGGATATCGCTGTGGCAGATTAAACTCTAATCTCAATAGCCTTGCAGATATGTTAGGAAGCTTCTTAAAACTTTTGATAATAATAAAAGAACTAAGCGCCATGTACCCTATCCCTCCTAACTGTATAAAAAGCAAACTGAATATCTGACCTCCAAGGTTATATGACTCAGTAAAACTGGTAGGTGCCAAACCTGTGGTGCTAACTATGGACACGGCATAAAACAAATGATCTACAAGAGAAGTAGTTCCATTTTGAAAAAATGGCATAAGTAATCCCACAAAACAAATTACAGTCAATATAAAGTATCCTTTTATGAGTAATATACCCATTGACCTTGTATCACTATTCTGTCTTTCTAGCCATTCTTTTACCATCCCTATAGAGTACCCTAAAGTTTAATTTTCACAAACTTCAAAGGTAACATTGCTTTATACTACTTGTTAGATTTATAACATCTAAAGTGTATCCGTATTTGAGATAATTATAATTAATAAAAAACAGAATAATTAACTCTTTAAATAGAGGATTAGTGTTTGGGGAAATACGATAGCAGAAGTTATTTAGCAAATTGTGCGCACATATCAAATCAATATGACTAGGTACGGCTCTAACTAAATAACATGTCACTACTTTAAAGTTACACCAGTAATTTTAGCGGTATAATATATATTCGGCATGATAAGCACAGCTAGTTATTTATTTATCATGCAGCTAATTCTATAGCATACGACTTACCTTTATATTCGATGACATCTAGAGTCTCTAATGCAAGAAACAGATCATCGAGCATCTTGAATTTTATCTTATCCTTATGATCTAACAGTAGAAGATCTAGATCATTAAAATCATATTCGATAGCATCATCTACTTTGATTATTCGCTTTGGATTGATCGCTAACCCTTTGATGATACATCTAGGATTATGCTTAAATTGAATCGGTGATGTTTTCATAATTAATCAATTTTAAGATTGAACTCTTATTGTATATACGTATAACTTACTGATAATGTTCCCTTTACACATAGATAATTTACAATATTAAAGTGAATTATATGTTAAAATATTCCAAATCCAGTCATCTCCACTTCATTAGAATACCGAACAATTTACTTTTATACCTATCCTGATTATTATATTAGCTGATGATCAATTACGAGCAAGCTAGAGAATTATTCTTTGAGATGACAGAAACGGCATCTCTCCGTCGACATGCTAGAACAGTCGAATTAGTAATGATAGGACTAGCCAAACATTTTGGAGAAGATGAAACCAAATTCGGAATAACGGGTTTACTCCATGACGCAGACTACGAGAAATATCCAGACCAACACCCTAATGTAATAGTAGAAAAACTGAATAAACTAGGAGAAGCAGATATAGCCCATGCGATAGCTGGTCATTATACTAAGTGGAATGTTCCTAGAGAATCTTTGCTAGACAAGTGTATAGTCGCTGCCGACGAGTTGACAGGATTCATCGTAGCTGCAGCACTCATCCGACCTACTAAAGTAGAAGGAATGAAAGTCAAGTCGGTAATGAAAAAACTGAAGACCCATACATTCGCTGCTAAGGTAGATCGAGAAGAAGTCTACAAAGGTGCAGAACTACTCGGATGGGATATCAAGGAACTTGTCGGTTTTATTATTCCGATTCTTCAGGAGAATGCGGCCGAGTTAGAGCTGCTTGAAAACTAGTATTAATTACACTATGGTAGTCGTTTTAAACGTAACTCCAACAGGTCATTTCAATAAATATCCTAAAGCTCGACGCACACCCTTTAGAACTTTTGAATTCTTATATCGTAATTAAAATGAAGCTTTTTTTTATCAATAAAAATTTGTGAATATGACTTTGGATATCTATCAAGTAGACGCTTTCGCAGACGGACCTTTCTCTGGTAACCCAGCTGCGGTAGTGCCACTTATTAAGTGGTTGCCTGACAATACACTACAAAGTATAGCCGAGGAAAATAATCTTTCGGAAACTGCTTATTTTATCAAAATTGGAAATGAATACCATATAAGATGGTTTACGCCATCGGTGGAAGTAGCTCTTTGTGGACATGCTACGCTTGCTTCAGCCCATGTCATTTTTAAGCACCTAGATTATCGATCTGATGAGTTAGTATTTCATTCTAAGAGTGGTAAATTATCAGTTACAAGATCAGAAGAAACCTATTCATTGAATTTCCCAACGGATAAATATGTAGAGATCGAACCTATAGAAAAATTACAAACTGCTCTTGGTAAAGCCCCATCAGAATGGTATCGAGGAAGGGACGACTACATGTTGGTCTATGAGACACAAGATCAGATAGAAAGTATACAGCCCGACTTCAGCACAATAGCCAAATGCGAGGGCCGAGGCTGTTTGGTTACAGCTCCAGGTAACAGTATTTATGATTTTGTATCTAGAGGATTCTTCCCACGAGCAGGTATAGACGAAGACCCCGCTACTGGCTCCGCTCATACCACACTTACTCCTTATTGGTCACAGAGACTTGTCAAGAAAGACCTGAGAGCCTGCCAACTATCCGGTAGGAAAGGTTACTTCCACTGTGTTGATCTTGGAGACCGCACACAGATATCAGGAAAATGTATTGACTACCTAATCGGCACCATAACTATTTAATACCATTAATACCATAAGGTATGAAATGTCACAATAGATCCTAATTATCATTTGTCTATAACAAGGGGAAATCCCCGGACACAGCTCCACAGTCCTATGACCCAACGAGTGTCGCATATGCTTACCTATGGCAAGCATTTACTACAGAAACAAGGCACACCTATCTTGAAGAGTGAACGATATACCAGACTAATTGGTAAATAACTTTACTTCTGACCTAGAAAAGTACAAACCTCATCTTGACCTCCTGACGACCTTGTTTGCATGAATACCAGATCATCTCCCTTAAGCTCTATAGAACCTGAGATCGTCAATGTTCCAAATATTGAAAGTTCTAATTCAGTAGGAATCAAATTAAGATCACAACCATCCAAAACTCCAGTAAAGTTTTCGCCGTTAGAATTAATATTGAGCGTGTCACCCATCAACTGGGAGATACTGACGGTTATTGGTGCCGCACCAGAACCAGAGCAATTAATTTCTCCAGTCCAGTCACCTACAAAATCTGCACTACAATCATCTCCACCTTTACCACAAGAGATTAAAGCTAATACTAGACATACGGCAAACATTGAGAATATATGTTTCATTTTCATATTTTTCATAATTATACTTTACGATCAACAAATGATCATTCTGTAATAAGACACATAACTCTTTCTGTGCCCTAAACATAAGTTATTACAGTAAGTTACATATTATATAATTACTTAATATGAATTTTATTGTCCTGCGGATATCATAAATATGAATTGCCCGCACTGCTCCGTCCTAAATGAAGGAAAAAAGGAGAATTCTTTCGATTTTCTAAGTGCTAAGGACATTAATCCTGCTTTATATACTGTTGTCTGATCTTTGTTAAGCTTTGCCTCTTTTACCTTACCTCTACCATCTACGCAGATATCGATCACTACTCGCCCCGACTCATCAGCTAGCATAAAAATATCCGGTTGCTTTTCTATTTTTCTTTTACCTAACCCATTAGCTATGACTATAGACAGTTCTTCATCTATTTCTATCTCCTGCATAGCGTCCATGTCAGGCGCATCTACCCTATTTTGACTACGATCATCATTGTCCTTGTCTTTATCATCATTATCTTTATCATCTATATCGTTATCTCTATTTTCTGAATCGCGATCATCCATTATATCTTCAATTTCAGCATCTTCTTTCATTTCATCTCTTTGCTTTCTATCATCGGATGTTTGGCTTGGCTGTTGCTTTCTACTTCTATTCTCTTTTTTCATTCTCATGTAAATACCACAGTTTTTCTCTAATAGGGCTTTCGATTTGCTATCCCCTAGCTCAGAAGCACTGTACCACATCTCGCAAGCTTCGTTATCACTACCCAGTGCTCGTTCGATATCTCCTCCTATCTTGTATTGCTCAGCATCGTATGGGTCTAGCTCGAGAGCTGTCTTTACATAATTTTTTGCAGCCTCAAAGTTTTCTAAGTTAAGCTCGGTCTTCGACATCAATTTGATGACTTCTTTATTTACTCCATTCACATCTATATATTGTAGAATATCTTTCTTCGTCCCTCGATAGGCGCCTAACTGATATTTGGCCTTTGCTCTCATCAGATAGGCTGCAGCATATTTATCATCTTCACCGAGGATACGATTATACATGCGGACAGACTCATCATATCTGCCTGAGTCATAAAGCACATTAGCTTTCATATAAAGAATGCTTGAATCCTCGTCAAGTGATTGAGAAAAAGTGGCAGAAGAGATTGCCAGTAGAATTATAGATATGTAGAATTTTATGTTCATCGTCAAGATTATTTAGTATTAAGACGTAGATAATGATGAATTAGTAAATCATCGATGGATATAATCATTTAATTAAAAGTTAAATCACATCTTTAAACTTGAAGTAACCTAACAATGTATAGTTAATGAACATGCAAGTCATTGATTTCCAATATTTCAGTTTTTTATCGACCCATAGCTATGCTCCGACGACTCTACCGTGTCGAAGACACTCGAAGCTATGCATCTCAAAAACAACTTCATCTTGAAAATCAGCACTCACAACTTAAATCAACATACATTATTACATCTCTTCATACTATTCATATTAAGATAATCAATAATATTTCAAAAATCTATCCAAAATGAAAAAAGTATATATCGTATCGGCTGTAAGGACCCCATTAGGGAGTTTCGGAGGTGCTTTATCTAGCCAATCTGCCGTGCAACTAGGCTCAGCAGCCATTAGTGGAGGACTAGAAAAAGCAGGCGTCAAACCTGAGTCCGTCCAAGAGGTATTCATGGGTAATGTTTGCCAGGCTAATCTCGGTCAGGCTCCTGCCCGACAAGCAGCCCTATCCGCTGGCATCCCTAATACCGTTCCTTGTACTACTGTAAACAAAGTATGCTCGTCAGGTATGAAAACGATCATGTTCGGTGCACAGAATATTATGTTAGGAATCAGTGATATCGTAGTAGCAGGCGGGATGGAAAGCATGAGCAATGTACCCTACTATATACCAAAAGCTAGATGGGGCTACAAGTATGGTAAGAGCGAATTAGTAGATGGCTTAGAAAGAGATGGATTAGCTGATGCTTATAATCATGGAGCTATGGGCGTATTTGCAGATAACACTGCTGCCAAGTATAACATCTCAAGAGAGGAGCAAGATGCCTATGCGATAAGTTCGTACGAGCGGGCAGCGGCAGCAACTACCAATGGTAATTTCAAAGACGAGATCATACCAGTAAGTATCCCCCAGCGAAAAGGAGATGCTATCCTAGTGAACGAAGATGAAGAATACAAAAAAGTAAAATTCGAAAAAATACCAAACCTTAGAGCTGCCTTCACCAAAGAAGGTACCGTAACTGCTGCCAATGCATCTACTATTAATGATGGAGCTTCTGTAGTAATCCTAGCATCAGAGGCAGCAGTAGAAAAATATGGGCTTACACCGATAGCAGAGATACTTTCGTTTGCTGATGCAGCGCATGCGCCAGAGTGGTTTACAACTGCTCCTACCCTAGCTGCACCACTAGCTATCGAGAGAGCCGGCTTAGCTAAAGATGATGTAGAGTTTTTTGAAGTCAATGAAGCATTTTCTGTAGTTACCTTAGCATTCAACAAAGAACTAGGAATCGACAGGAACAAAGTAAATGTGAATGGCGGTGCAGTCTCATTAGGCCATCCTCTAGGTGCGTCAGGTACTCGCATAGTCACTACACTTAATCATGTACTGCGACAAAAAAAAGCAACCATAGGTTGCGCAACACTTTGTAATGGAGGTGGCGGTGCATCAGCAATAGTGATACGAAATGTCTCCTAAGGTTTTTATCATAAAAATTAATTTGTGCAACTTTCGTTGTAAATTAGGAACAGTATAATAATCACAATTTTAAACAGCTAAAATTTAATCATGAGCAAATTCGATGAATGCGTAGCCAGGTACCAAAAAGAATTCACCAAGATCGGTGTAAAAAAGGTAGATGAAGAACTACTCAGAAAAGTAGCAAAAGGATGTGGACCATCAATCTATAATGCAGATGCATGTAAAGTGGCTACCTCTGATGAAAAAGAAATGGATAGAGTAAAGAAAAATTTCTTGATCAAAAAAATGGGTCAGAAGGACGATGCTAAACTAGATAAAGTGATAGCTAAAGTCGCTGACAAATTCGGATCAAATAACAGAAACAAATTCAGAGCAATGTTTTACTATATGCTTACTAAAGAGCTGAAGTTAGAGAAGAAGTACTAATAAGTTAGCATAAAAAATATGTGTTTAAAGGCATTGAGGTTTCTCAATGCCTTTTTTGTTTTCTGCCATTTTGACACTCAAGTCGATATTATCTATCTTTGGCTACCAATTACAAAATCAACTAGGTCTTATGCTAGAAAACAAAGGAATATTAGCAGCACATGCAAAGCAAATAGACGAAGCTAAGCAAGGCGAGGTATTCTCTAGCAAGGTGACAAAACAAGCATCCAAAAGCTTCTATATAGAGAGTTATGGTTGTGCTATGAATTTTAGTGACTCCGAGATCGTAGCCTCCATCCTAGGTGATAATGGCTATGCGGCTAGTCAGGATATCAATACCTCCGACCTACTTTTGATCAATACTTGCTCTATTAGAGAAAAAGCAGAGGATAATGTGCGTAAGAGACTGCGCATATTTGACAAGATGAAAAAGCAGAACCCTGGCACATTGATCGGGGTCTTAGGTTGTATGGCAGAGCGGCTCAAGACTAAGTTTCTAGAAGAAGAAAAGCTGGTAGATTTCGTCGTGGGGCCTGATGCTTATAGAGATATACCAGATCTCATCTCTACTGCAGAAGAAGGTGACCGAGGTGTAAATGTATTATTGTCAAGAGAAGAAACTTATGCTGATGTCTCTCCTGTAAGACTTAATAGTAATGGCGTCACTGCATTCATCTCGATCATGCGCGGTTGTGATAATATGTGTTCGTTTTGTGTAGTTCCATTTACGAGAGGGAGAGAGAGAAGTAGGGATCTATTCTCCATTGT
>ENA-ORXT01000623-ORXT01000623.1-marine-metagenome-genome-assembly--contig:-NODE-623-length-54367-cov-7.814036_pt1 | contig 54367 bp, 8 predicted proteins | sample MGYA00237868_ERZ511482 | MGnify/ENA metagenome assembly ERZ511482 | reverse complement strand
AATGAAACGACCGTTGAAGCAAACTTCACAATAGAAGATACAGAAAGCCCAGTGATTGATGATGAAGCAGAAGACCTTACGCTTCCATGTGATGCGTTAGGACAAGATGCCTTGATTCAAGCATGGTTGGATGATAATGGAGGAGCAAGTGCTTCAGATGATTGTAGTGGAACCATTGTATGGACCAATGATTATGATGATACTCCAGGTCTTGATGGTTGTGGAGCAACAGGATCAAAAACTGTAACTTTTACAGCCTTTGATGAGTGTGGATTATCAATAACGACTACAGCACAATTAACAGTAGAAGATTCGACGCCACCAACAATTGTAACAGAGGCAGAAGATGTGATAGTAGAATGTGACGGAGCTGGAAATACAGCTGACTTACAAGCTTGGTTGGATAACAATGGAGGAGCGTCTGCAACAGATGCCTGTGGAGATGTAACGTGGGACAATGATTTTGATCAGTTGTCTGACGACTGTGGAATGACTGGAACTGCAACTGTTATCTTTACAGCAACGGATGCTTGTGGAAATGAAACGACAGATGAAGCAACATTTACAATTCAGGATACAACTAATCCGATTGTCACTGAAGCAAGTGATTTAGATATCCCTTGTGACGCTGCCAATCAAGATGCAGCCATTCAAGCTTGGTTAGATAGCAACGGAGGAGCAACTGCTTCAGATGATTGTAGTGGAGTCATTGTATGGATCAATGATTTTGACGATACATCTGCCATTGATGGTTGCGGTGCTTCAGGATCTAAGACAGTAATTTTCACTGCCTTTGATGAATGTGGATTATTTGAAACAACGACTGCAGCAATTAATATTTCTGACACTGCACCACCAACTTTAGATACACCGGCAGAGGATATGATCGTTGAGTGTGACGGCGCAGGAAATACTGCAGCATTGCAAGCATGGTTAGATGACAATGCTGGAGCAACGGCATCAGATATTTGCGGAAGCGTAACATGGTCTCATAGTGATGCAACACTTTCTGACGATTGTGGAGCAACAGGATCTGTGGATGTAATTTTCACTGCGACGGATGAATGCGGAAATGCAATAACTGCAGAAGCAACATTCACCATTGAAGATACGGAAGCTCCAGTGATTACTGGATTGCAAGATTTGACCATCGATTGCGATGGAGCAGGAAACGTTGCTGAAATTCAAGCATGGTTAGATGCTACAGCTAATGCCAATATTGTAGAAGCATGTGGAGGCATTGTTTCAGTAAATGATTTCGATAATCCATTTGGTGAATGTGCAGATGAAGAAGAGGTAGAAGTAGAATTTACAGTTACCGATGAATGTGGTAACTCAACAAATGCAACAGCAACCATCTTCAAAATTGATGAGGTCGCTCCATTCTGTACGCCGATTGCGGATGCAGGAGAGGATGATGTAAGATGTCTAGGAGGAGAGATCACTTTAGAGGCAACAGCAACTGAAGGTCAAGCACCATACACTTATGAATGGGACAATGATCTAGGAGCTGGAGCAACACAGACACTAAATATATTTGAAACAACAACATTCATTGTTACCGTTACCGATGACAAAGGATGTTCACATACAGATGAGGTCGTCATAACAGTCGATCAATCTTATAACCCAATAGCTGATGCTGGAAATTCAGATGACTTTATTACCTGTCCAGGCGTAGATGTTGTCATCGGAGGAGCTCCAACTGCAACACCACCACCTGCAGATAATTCAGCAATCATCAGTTATGAATGGACACCAGTTGCTGACTTAAATGATGCAACTATTTCTAATCCAACGGCCAACGTACAAGTGACGACTGACTTCCAAGTAGTCATAATGACCGCTTCAGGTTGTACAGATACCGCTTATACACAAGTGATCGTGGAAGAGTGCGGAAAGATTGGAGACTATGTTTGGGTTGATGAAAATGGAGATGGAATACAGGATGCTGGAGAAGCTCCAGTACCAGGTGCAGATGTTAAATTGCTTGACGCAAATGGAAATATCATTGCGCAACAACAAACAGATGCCAACGGTAATTACTTGTTTGAAGATTTATTCTTAGATACTTACTTTGTACAAATAATGCCGCCAGATCCATTAATGGTATTTACAACTCCTAATCAAGGAGGAAATGATAATAATGACAGTGATTTTGATCCTGCAACTATGACTAGTCCAGCGATCGATCTTACAACCAACCTTGAAGATTTATCTATCGATGCAGGAGTATACTTACTTGCTACCGTAGGTGATCAAGTTTGGATTGATGAGCCAGGAGGATTACCAAACGTATTTGATGGCAGCGATACACCAATAAGTGGAGTAGTTGTAAATCTATACGATGACAACGGAACATTGGTTGGAACGGAAACAACAGATGCCAATGGTAACTACTTATTTACTGACCTTGTACCAGGAGACTACTACATAGAATTTGTGAAACCAACAGGCTACGAGTTTGTAGATCAAGATGCTGGTGCAGATACAGAGGATAGTGATGCAGATGTTAATACTGGTGAAACTTTAGTATTCACTTTAGCATCTGGAGATGATATTAGAATCTATGATGCTGGACTTTATACTCCGGTAGATGTAGAGCTAGTGAAAACAGTGAGTGATGAAACCCCGAATGTAGGAGATATTGTTACCTTCTCACTAGACGTGAGCAACGTATCAATCTTTGATGCAACGAATGTAGAAATTACAGATTATGTGCCTACTGGGTACTCTGGAATTACTGCAGTTTCAAACGGTGGATCTGCTTCAGGTACAGATGTTATCTGGACAGGATTAACCATCCCAGCAAATGGATCGATCACACTTACTTTTGATGTAGAAGTATTGTCAACTGGTGATTACTTTAACATCGCTGAAGTAACAGCTCAGGATCAAATTGATGTTGACAGTGAGCCAGACAATGATGATGGAAATCAATCAGAAGATGATGAAGATAATGCAGAAGTTGTCCCTTGTGATGTATCAATAGAAGGAGTAGTTACTTCTGTATTGTGTTCAGGAGATGCAACTGGTGCGATTGACATAACAGTAATAAATGCAACAGAGCCAATTCAATATACTTGGTTGTCTGGAGAAGGAACGGAAGATCTTACAAACTTAATTTCAGGTACTTATACTGTATTTGTAGTTGACGTTAACGGATGTATTGCGGAAGCAAGCTTTGATGTAGATCAACCAGCGATTTCTCTAAACGTTGAACCGTCTGCGATAGCAACAACTTGTGCTGAAGATAATGGAGAAGCAAGTGTTGTAGTAGCGGGTGGAACAACACCATATATTTATGCATGGAATACTGGAGATGATACAGCATTAATCACAGGCTTAGCGCCAGGTGATTATACTATAACTGTAACTGACGCCAATGGATGTTCTGAAATAGCAACTGCAACCGTAGATGCTTCAGAATTACCTACAGCTTCAATAACAGTAACCGATACTTCTTGTGGAGAAGATAACGGGGAAGCTGATGCAGATGGTTCAGGTGGAGTTGCTCCATATACTTTCAGTTGGTCCAACGGTGATTCAGGGGCAAGCGTAACAGCATTAGCTCCAGGTGATTACACAGTGACCGTAACTGATAACTTAGGATGTACAGGAACAATGACTGCAACCATTGCAGCTAGTAATTTACCAGAATGTACAATCGTAGGAGAGGATACCACTTGTGGAGAAAACAATGGAACTGCAGAAGTATCTGCAATCGAAGGAGTTGCACCTTATACCTTTGAGTGGAGTAACGGAGATTCTGGAACAAACGTAACAGATCTTGCTACTGGATCTTACACAGTAACCGTAACGGATGCTGAGGGATGTACTTCAACATGTACGGTTGACATTGCTGGATCTGATTTACCAGAGTGTAGCATCGTAGGAGTTGATACCACTTGTGGAGAAGATAATGGAACGGCAGAAGTATCTGCAACCTTAGGAGTTGCACCATATAATTTTGATTGGAGTCATGGTGATACTGGTCCGAATGTAACAGGATTGGCTACTGGCTCATATACAGTAACTGTAACAGATGCTGAGGGATGTACATCAACATGTACAGTTGACATCGCTGGATCTGATTTACCAGAGTGTACAATAGAAGGAGTTGATACGACTTGTGGAGAAGAGAACGGAACAGCAGAAGTGTCAGCGACCTTAGGAGTTGCACCATATACTTTCGCATGGAGCAACGGAGATACTGGAGCGTCTGTAACAGGGCTAGCGACTGGATCATACACCGTAATAGTAACAGATGCTGAAGGATGTACTTCAACATGTGAAGTAGAGATCGCTGGATCTGATTTACCAGAGTGTAGCATCGTAGGAACGGATACAACTTGTGGAGAAGATAATGGAACGGCAGAAGTATCTGCAAACTTAGGAGTTGCACCATATACATTTGCATGGAGTAACGGAGATAGTGGAGCGTCTGTCACAGGATTGGCAACTGGATCATACACGGTAATAGTTACTGATTCAGAAGGATGTACTTCAACGTGTGAAGTAGAGATCTTAGGATCTGATTTACCAGAGTGTACAATCGTAGGAACGGATACAACTTGTGGTGAAGAGAATGGATCTGCTGAAGTATCTGCAAGCTTAGGAGTTGCACCATATACTTTTGCATGGAGCAACGGTGATACTGGAGAAAATGTATCAGACTTAGCTGCTGGAGATTATGTAGTAACAGTAACTGATTTAGAAGGATGTACTTCAACTTGTTCAGTAACGATTGCTAGTAGTGATGTCCCTAGTTGTTCTGTCGAATCAGCTGATGCAACTTGCGGAGAAAATAATGGAACAGCAACAGTTACAGTAACGGGTGGAGTAGGACCATATGTATATGTTTGGACGACTGGAGATGATGGGCCTACAGCAACTGGTTTAGAGCCAGGATCATATACTGTAATCGTAAGTGATTCCTTCGGCTGTCAGACACAATGTTACTTTGTAATCATAGAAGGAACAGTTCCAGAATGTACAATTACAGGTACCAATACTTCATGTGGTGAAGAGGATGGTACAGCAACAGTTTCTGTATTGCTTGGAGCGACTCCTTACACTTATGCTTGGAGTAATGGAGGATCTGGAGTTACGCAGACTGATCTAGCAGCTGACACATATACGGTAACAGTTACAGATAATATTGGCTGTACCACAAGTTGTGAAATCACGATTGAGGGAAGTGAACTTCCTAGCTGTTCAGTGACTGGAACCAATACCACTTGTGGTCTTGATAATGGTACTGCAGAAGCAACTGGAGACTTAGGAATTGCACCATACACATTTGAATGGAGCAATGGAGATAATGGATCGTCTGTAACAGGACTTGCGACTGGAAATTATACAGTGACAGTAACTGATGCTGAAGGATGTACTTCTACATGTACAGTTGATATCGCTGGATCTGATTTACCAGAATGTAGCATCACAAATACAAATACAACTTGTGGCGAAGAGAATGGAACAGCAGATGTGACCGCAAGCTTAGGAGTTGCACCATATACATTTGCATGGAGCAATGGAGATAGCGGAGCGTCTGTGACAGGACTTGCGACTGGAAATTATACAGTGACAGTAACTGACGCTGAAGGATGTACTTCAACTTGTTCAGTAGATATTTCTGGATCTGATTTACCAGAGTGTACGATCGTAGGAACGGATACTTCTTGTGGAGATGATAACGGAACGGCAGAAGTAACAGCGATCTCAGGAGTTGCGCCATATATTTATACTTGGAGCAACGGAGATAACGGAACAAATGTAACTGGTCTCGCGACTGGAAATTATACAGTGACAGTAACTGATGCTGAAGGATGTACTTCAACTTGTTCAGTAGACATTTCTGGTTCTGATTTACCAGAGTGTACGATCGTAGGAACCGATACTTCATGTGGAGAAGATAATGGAACAGCAGAAGTAACTGCGACTCTTGGAGTTTCGCCATATACTTTTGCATGGAGCAACGGTGACGCTGGAGCAAATGTAACAGGACTTGCGACTGGAAACTATACAGTAACAGTAACAGATTCTGAAGGATGTACTTCAACTTGTTCAGTAGACATTGCGAGTAGCAATAACCCTACTTGTTCAATCATAGGTACAGATGCCGCTTGCGCAAATGAAGATGGTACTGCCACAGTAACAGTATCTGGTGGAGTAACACCTTATACTTACGCTTGGAGTAACGGAGCGACAACAGCAGATCTTACAGATCTTGCAGCTGGAACTTACTCATTGGTAGTGACAGACGCTGAAGGATGTACGACTGACTGTCAAGTGATCATCGGTCAAGTAGCCTGTGAAATTGATCTTGAACTGACGAAGAATGTTAATAATACAACACCACTCGTCGGAACAGTAGTAAGCTTTACTTTGGATGTTGTAAACAATGGTCCCGATGATGCAACCAATGTTAGCATCGCGGATTATGTGCCAAATGGTTACAGCGGAATTTCAAACATTAGCAACGGTGGAAGCGCAACTGGTTCGACCATCAATTGGACCAACTTCTCTCTTGCCAATGGAGCTAGCATAAGCTTGAGCTATGATGCAACAGTAGAGTTAACAGGAAACTACTTGAACATTGCAGAAGTAACTGCAGCGGATCAAACGGATATAGATAGTACACCAGACAATGATGACGGTGACCAATCGGAAGATGATGAAGACAACGCAACCATAGATCCAATTGCTCTTGGTAGCATCGGAAACTATGTATGGGAAGATACCGACTATGATGGTACACAAGATCCAACAGAGTCTGGACTCCTAGGTGTGAGTGTTAAGTTACTAGATGCTAACGGAAATCAATTAGATCAAACAACAACTGATGCCAACGGCTTCTATGAGTTTACTGATCTGACACCAGGTGATTACATCATCCAGGTGATGCCGTTAGGAAACTTTGGATTCTCACAACCGAATCAAGGAGCTGATGATACCAACGATAGTGACATCGATCCAACGACAATGAATTCTCAAGTGATCAATCTTGGTCCTGGAGAAGATTATGAAGACCTAGATGCGGGTATGTATTTACCAGCAACTATTGGTAATCAGTTGTTTATCGATTTAGCAGGAGGAAGTGAAAACTTATATGATTCAGGTGATCAACCACTCGTAGGAGTAACTGTAAATGTTTACGATGCTTCAACCAATACAGTTTTTGCAACCACGCAATCAGATAACCTCGGTAACTACCTATTTACTAATTTGCCTCCAGGCGATTATTATGTAGAATTTGAATTACCAGCGGGTTATATGTTTGTTCCTATGAACTTCGGTACGAACGATAGTGTTGATAGTGACGCTGATCCAGTGACAGGAATTTCTCACACAGTATCTCTTCAGTCAGGTGATCTTGACCTTACGATTGATGCTGGGGTAATAACTCCTGTGGATCTAGAATTAGATAAGAGAGTTAGTGAGACAAATCCTCAAGTAGGAGATGTAATCACCTTTACAATGGATATAACGAATATCGGAACCTTTAATGCGACCGGTGTTGAGTTGACGGATTACTTGCCAAGTGGATATAGTAACCCAACCAATATCAGTGACAACGGTTCGGTAGTAGATAGCGACATCGTGTGGTCTAACTTGACAATCATTGCTGGAGGAACAATTACAGTAACCTTCGATGCAACAGTGGAAGCTTCTGGCATCTACTTGAACACGGCAGAGATTACAGACGCACAGCAACCAGATGCAGATAGTACACCAGACAATGATGATGGTGACCAGTCTGAGGATGATGAAGATAATGCAATCATTGATCCTTGTGGATTGAACCTTAATGGATCAGTCACAGATGTATTGTGCCTAGGAAGTTCAACTGGAGCCATTGACTTGGTTGTGGATAACGGACAAGCACCTTACAACTACGCATGGTCTAATGGAGCTAGTAGTGAAGACCTTACAGGAATTCAAGCAGGTACTTATTCTGTAACTGTTGAAGATGCCAATGGATGTATCGCTGAAGTAAGTTTAGTTGTAGCAGATGGATCAGGCTTCACTTGTGAAGTAATTGGAATTGATGCTACTTGTGGACTTAGTAATGGTACAGCGCAGGCTGTCGCTGATGCTGGAGTTGCTCCTTTCAATTATGCATGGAGTAACGGTCAAGCAACAGAGCTTGTAACTGGATTGGCTGTAGGATCATACACAGTAACAATTACAGATGCCAATGGATGTGCTTCTGAATGTTCTGTAAATATCGGAACGACCAACGCGCCTACTTGTACTACTGCAGTAACAGATAGTAGCTGTGGTGAAACCAATGGAACGGCGGAAGTAATAGCGCTAGACGGAACTGCGCCATATACTTACAATTGGTCTAATGGAACAAACACTGCCACAATTACTAACTTATCAGCTGGTACATATCAGGTAACAGTTACAGATAACATGGGTTGTACTACAAGCTGTGAAGTAACAGTAGCTAATAGTTCAAGTCCGACTTGTTCTACAACTTCTACTCCGACAACTTGTGGAGATGCAAATGGTACTGCTCAGGCAAACCCAGTCGGTGGCCAAGCACCTTACAGTTACAGTTGGAATACTGGAGGAACAGCGCAGACAGAAAGCGGTCTAGCAGCAGGTACTTATTCAGTAACTGTTACGGACGCAGCAGGATGTACGACAGAATGTTCAGTGGAAGTTGTTGAAAGTAGCGTTCCAGTTTGTTCTACAACTACGGTAGATGCAACTTGTGGAATTGCCAACGGTTCAGCAACAGTATCGGCGGTAGATGGAGTCGCACCATATACTTATAACTGGAGCACAGGAGTGAGTGGAGCAACAGCTACAGACTTAGCCGCTAGAACATACACAGTAACAGTAACAGATAATCAAGGTTGTACTTCTGAATGTTCAGTAAGTATAACTTCAGGAGATGCGCCAACTTGCATAGCTACCGGAACAGATACAACTTGCGGAGACGCTAACGGATCTGCAACAGTAGAAGGACAAGGTGGAACTGCACCTTATACATACACTTGGAATACAGGCGATACGGGAGTAACAATTTCTAGTCTTGCTGCTGGAACTTATTCAGTAACAGTTCAAGATGCGATCGGATGTACAAGTAGTTGTGATGTGATTATTGCTACAAGCGGACTACCTACCTGTTCAATCACAGGAGTTGATACTTCATGTGGAAATGCAGAGGGTAGTGCAACAGTATCAGTAACAGATGGAGTAGCACCATTCAATTACCAATGGTCAAATGGTCAGACGACGGAAACAATTACCAACCTTGTAGCAGGAAGCTACAGTGTTACAGTAATTGATGCCAATGGTTGTTCTACAGAATGTTCAGTAGCAGTGGCTAGTAGCCAAGGACCAACTTGTTCTGTAGCTGGTACAGATGCAACTTGTGGAACTAATAATGGATCTGCTTTAGTGACAGCGACTGGAGGACAAGCTCCTTACATCTTCGAGTGGAGTAACAACGATATTGGAATGTCAATCAATGGTCTTGCAGCTGGAGATTATACTGTAACTATTTCAGATGCCAATGGATGTCAGAACACCTGTTCCGTAACCATCGGATTTAGTAACGCACCAGTATGTAATATCAATATGATAGAAACTACTTGTGGATTGGATAATGGATCTGCTACTGCAAATGTAACAGGAGGTCAAGCACCTTATACTTACAACTGGAGTAACGGTGGTTCAACGGAAACGATTACCAACCTTGCATCTGGTAACTACTTCGTGACAGTAGTAGATGCACAGAACTGTGAAACAATTTGTATGACAACAATCAATGGATCTAATCCATTAATTGCCAACGTAACAAACGCAAATGCAGGATGTGGTTCTACTAACGGATCCGCAGAAGTAACAGTATCTGGAGGAGCTACTCCATATGTTTATAACTGGAGTAACGGAACGACAACAGCTGCTGCCAATAACCTAGCCTTAGGTACATACTCTGTAACTGTTACAGATGCCAACCTCTGCCAAGTGATTGAATCAGTAAGCATTGTTGAAGATCCTTGTATCATCGATTTAGCCTTGGTTAAATTAGTGGACGATCCTAACAAGTTCATAGGGGAAGAGGTTACCTTTACTTTGAGTATTAGTAACAGCGGACCTAATGACGCAACGGGAGTGAGTGTAGCTGATTATCTACCTGCTGGTTATGGTAGTGTGAGTAACATTAGCAACGGTGGATCAATTGCTGGATCAACAATAACTTGGTCTGGACTGAATATTGACAATGGGGAGATTGTAAATCTGACCTTCGATGCCAAGATTCTAGATGTAGAAGATTATGTGAACACGGCTGAAGTTACTGCTGCAGATCAAATCGATTCAGATAGTACACCAGGAAATGACAATGGTGATCAAAGTGAAGATGACGAAGACAGCACAACCATTAACCCTACACCGCTATCAAGTATTGGTAACATTGTGTGGGCTGATAATGATGGTGACGGAATACAAGATTTAGACGAACAAGGAGTAGCGAATGTTAGAGTTCAATTATTAGATGCCAGTGGCGCAGTTATCGCTACACAGAATACAGATGCTAATGGATTTTATCTATTCTCTGATCTGTACGCTGGTGACTATTATGTGAAGTTTGATCTTCCTACACTTTACACATTCACTCCTGCCAATGTAGGAACAATGGATGATATGGATAGTGATGCAGATATCATGACTGGAACTACAGCACTGATAAACCTAGGAATCAATGAATCAATACTTACCGTGGATGCAGGGATTTACTTGCCAGCAAGAATTGGTAACCAAGTATGGATTGATACTCCAGGTGGAAGTAGTAGTACTTTTGATGGTGGTGATCCAGGATTAGAGGGTGTAACTGTCGTTCTTTGGGATGTAATCGCCAATGTTGTGGTAGATATGCAAGTAACGGACAACAACGGTAACTACCTATTTGAAGTACCGGGTGGTAGATATGCAGTAGAATTCCAAGCGCCATCAAATTATACATTGATTGCCGCAAATATTGGAGGGGACGATTCAGAAGATAGTGATGCTGATCCTATTACAAGAATGACACATGCCTTTGATATTGCTCCAGGTGGAGTTGATCTTACAATTGATGCAGGTTACTCTGTAACTGTACCTCTTGAATGGGTTGACTTCTGGGGAGAGAACAGAACTGATTTCAACTTCTTAGAATGGAAAGTTTCTAATGAATTAAACGTTAGCCATTACGAGATTGAAAGAAGCATCAACAATGCAGGTGAATTCGAAGTAATCGGAAGAGAAGAAGGCAAAGGGGACAGCTATGAAGTAGTAGCTTACAACTTTGACGACTACGATATCGCTGAAGAAGGAGAGTACTATTACAGAATTAATCAATTTGATTATGATGGATTTAGTAGCCTCAGTGACGTAATTGTAATCAAAGTAGGAAAGGCATTCGAAGATCTTAGAGATATTGAGGTTTATCCTAATCCAGTAAGTCCTGGTGAATTATTAAACATCGATATTACGACAAGTCAGCCACATGATGTTGCGGGAGAGATTTACGATATGAAAGGATCTTTAATTATGACACTTGATCCATCAGTCGCTAAACCTGGTCTTACCAACCTTCAAGTTGATATGAACGATATGGTGCCGGGCGCTTATATTATCAGAGTTAAACTTTCAGAAAAAGTGTTTATTGAAAAAGTGACGAAAGTCGAATAGCATAAGATTTCTGTTAATACAATTAGAGGCAAGCTACATAGTAGCTTGCCTTTTTTGTTGGATATAATCAAATTACTTAGAAGCATTAAGTGTATTCCTAATTTATAAGATATTAACCAAAAACATATTATAGAAAATCGTAATATGTTTTGTTGCCTCCTCCTTTCTCGTCATCTTTGTGGTACGTCTTAGATAGTTAAGGCCCTTTTTATTACTCAATCCCTCCCAATCATAGTAATAACAGTAGCTGAGTGCTAGGAATTTCAAAAGTTTCATCACCCACTATTCACTGTTATGTCATTTCAAAATAAATGACTGCGTTTCAATCCACTGTGGGTTGCAGCTAATTAAAAACTATGAAGATGTTACCGATTAAATTTGTTCCCCAAAATTTCAAATTTCTCATTTCTCTAAGTTTAGTCTTTTTGACTTTTTTATTTGCGCAAGCGACAAATGGACCAGGGGATAATATTATTTTTGATGATTGTGAGGAAGCTCGTTTGAGTGAACTTGGACAAGCCATTAATGCTTTTGATGGTTCGGAAGAAAGTCAATTAAGATTAGATGCCGCTCGTACGGCGGTAGGATCCATGATGGCAGGAATGGTTGCCGAAGTAGAAGAATGCTGTGAGGTAAACTCAGGTAGTGATGATGCGGAAGAAATATCAGGCAACGGTGCTTACAGTGATACGGATACCAATATTGGACTTGGATCAGGTGCTGCAGGTCCCGTTTCAGGACAAACCTTATCAGCTTTTAGGTTTGATTGCTATAATATCCCACAAGGTGCCACTATACTAAGTGCCTATATTCAATTTACTGCAGCTGCACCTAGTACAAGAGGTGCCTCATTCAAAATATTCGGAGAAGATTCTGACGATTGTCCGACCTATTCAGCGGCAAATCCACCCTCAGCTAGACCTACGACTTCTGCTGGAGTTCCGTGGTCTCCGCCGACATGGGTTAACGTTGGAGATGCCTTGGCTGCTCAACAAACCCCAGACCTAAGCTCAATAGTTCAAGAAATAGTGAACAGACCAGGGTATGCGCTTGGTAACGCTTTTTGTTTTGGAATAGTTGGAAAAGGACATAGAAGAACCTATTCTTTTGATTCTGGTCTAGGTGCGCCTGAATTATGTATAACCTATGAAGTCCCTGAAGAAATAACTGCTTGCGATGGATGTCCAAATGTGACCCTTGCCTCATTAGATGGAGTACCAGGGTTTCCAATAGTAAATAATCTAAATGTATGTTCTGAACCAGATACCATTTCATTGTTAATATATAACAATGGAATTTGTGATTTATCTAATGTTCAGGTTGAACTTCAATTAGATGCTGGACTTACCTACGGAGGTTGTGTAATGAATCATAACCCAGATGGAGTCACTGCTGATGAATTTGATGTGACCGACCCTTCTGCACCAGTTTTCTTAATTACTCAAATAGATTCAGCAGAAGCTTTTATCATAAATGTGTGCGTCAAAGCAGATTGTAACGTTGATATAACTTCTGAAGATCCACTAAATTTTGATGCCAACGTGATTTTTGCCTACCCAGATATTAATGGGATGATTGAAACCTGCGATCTAAATTTGACAGAAATAGGGAACTATAATGGAGGTGTCAAGATTCCAGTACTTAACTCTCTTGGGATTACACCGCAACAAATTAATATAACAAATACTACGGATGATTTTTGTCAGACAATTACCATTTCTCAAGATGGAATTAAGGCAGAATTATCACAATATAATTTTGAAATTTTTGGCCTTGATTTCGCCAATTACTCCTTAAATTCTATTTCTGCAAACGGAGTAATGATTCCCGCGACAGACATCGTAACTGATCCTGTGTTAGGAACAGCTGCCGTAAATATTTCTGGTGCCTACTTTAATGGCAATACAGGGACAGGTGCCAATGGAGACGATATCTTCAATGAAAATGAAAGATTGACCGTAACCGTATGTTATGGTGCAATAGGTTGTACGAATGAAGCAATGGTCCTCGATTATCAATCCTATTATGGTTGCAATGATGACATCTGTTTTGGTACAACCAATATTAATGGTGCGGTAGCTTTTACTCCCAATTTTGGGGCGAATGCGGTCGCAAATGTATCTAATGTTAGCTACGGTTCCATCTGTGGAGATGATTTGAGTTATACCATAGAGTTATTTAGTACCAACGCTGATCCGCTGGATGGATTATGGCAAGATTTATTATTGAAGTATTCTGCTTGTGTTGGAAATGGTATGGAAATTTCAACCATCTCCGTAAATGGAGCGCCTCTAGATGCTTCAATTATATCTATTAGTGGATCAACACTTACCTTGGACTTTACTTCAAATACAAATGGAGCTTATGGTTTAACCGATGAAGATCAAGATGGTTTTATGGATGATCTAGCAGGTGGACAATCGCTCCTTATTGAGACCTCAATTTCCATTGGATGCGCTGAAAGTATGGCTGGCTGTGATGGTAACTTAGGTTGTAGTCTAACAAGAATAGAAGTCAATGGAAAAAGAAATTGTGGCCAAGACTTCCAGCAATTTGCAAATCTTAGTGAGCCAATTAGCTTTAACTATGGTAATGATGGAACAAGCACCAATGCAGTACCTACTACTGGTTATACAATACCTATCGTAGAATTAGTAGAAACAACCTGTGATATATGGGAGCCTAGTGGGACTCCATATGAGTTTCATTATGACTTTGCTTCCAACAATATTGGAAATTGCGAAAATTCTGGAGGAATTAAATTTGTCGCAACAATAACTGCTGGAGGAAATAGAATAAACAACATAAGATTTGAATCAGGAACCGCTACCTATCAAGGGGCAAATGTAGCAGGAGCTACTGGTTACTGGAATATCATTAATTTGGGAGGGGGAGTTACGGATACCGTTAGTTATACCATAGAGATTCCTGCAGGAGATGCAACAGCTACGGGGCATGATTATACCTTTAATCTGGAATTCATGGGAGACTGTTTCCCCTGGGATTATATGTTCTTGAACTACAAAGTTGTTGAAGAATGTCTGTCTTGTACGGATGTTATGCCTTGCGAAATAGTAAGGGCCTGTGATTCAGCAGCATCCTATGTAAGATGGAGAGGCTGCGGTTGTACTTGTGACATACGTTCCTTTGTTGACACCATCCAAAGATGCAATTTTGGATATGCGGACAAGGCCATGACTCAAAAACTCACCGCCGCGGATGTTCCGGTTGAAGATTTAACAAGATTCTTGCCTGGGGATACCATGTATACAAGAATTGGATTTGAAATTTTAAATGCTCAAGTATATTATGAAGGAGATTACGCTTGGTTGTTTGATCTAAGATATAGAGGATGGGAAGCTCCATTGATACCTGATGTATACAATATTATGTTCCAAGGTTGGTATCACGAAGATATTAGTGCTGGTTCATTTACGGAGATTGGAATACCTGATTGTATGGAGGATTATCCAAAGGCATCAAGATCTAACTTTTATGCGCCAGCCATGCATCTTGATAATATGGGTGTCGAAGGGAGTGCAAACTTTAATGACCAATATGCTGTCTGTCCTGATGATGACGTTAACCCGGTTTATGATTCAGACATTGTCAATTACCGAATTTATGACGCTTCAATCTGGGATGATGTTGATGATCTATCGCGAATGTGGTTAATTTTTGGTAGACAAGATGGTTGTTCATGGACAGGAAGCGTTGCAGATCCAGCTGGATCGACTGATGAAAATACCAATAATTGTCATGCGGAATTCTTGGAGCAATTCCCGTTAGCAGATGGTGACTTTATTTATATGGATTTAAAAATTCCATTGGTAAGAAATCCGAATGTCGAATTAGGTGAGATCAATGGTACAACGGTTTCAACTGCTCAATACTTGTATCCATTTGCTTATACTAGAAGCCTAACGCCAGGAACCTGTTCTAGTGCTGTAAATAGTACTACGTGTAGATCAACTGGTGTTTTTGAAGGACATCTACCAGGTCCTGTATCCATTGATCAAGATGTATGCGTTACAGATTGTGATTCTGAAGTAACGTATAATTTCAATTTACAGAATGCACTACCTGACGTAGACGATGGAGTAACTCCTTGGTATCAAAATGAATACAGGCCTTTTATGGCGACAGAATATCTTGATTTTAAGTTTCCTTCAAATATGGTTTACCTAAACAACGGAGTAATCATAAATCCAGATGGAACCGAAACCGACTTTAGTCCATTCATTGATACATCCTCAGGTAATTTAAATTGTATAACTGATCCTACGGGAGCTCAGTGTTGTATTGCCGCTGATCCTAGCCAGTTAGCCTCGATGAGGGTAGCAGATGAAGAATACTATCTAGGACAGACCCTAGATTATTATCGGGGACCGATTTCCGGAAATAATACCAATGACAAATGTGATGTATATGAGCTCGTGCATGTTCCAGGAAACCCTTTCCCTCACTTATCGGTAGGGGGTGCTGAAGGAACCTGTCCTTACGGTATTCGATATAATTTATCAGCCTTATGTCCAGAAGATATTGAATCTTCAGACTTTCAGTTAGAATACCAATTTGCAGATCCATACATTCCTTCATTGCCTGGAGTTGAAGGTCCTTATAATTCAACTTATTTAAGGTCGGGAAATATTTATCCGAGTAGTAATGGATTCTATTATCCGGATAATCCCTTTGGAACAAATTGTACGTCCAATCCAGGACCTTGGGGTTGTGTGCGACATTATGAAAATATAGTATCACACCCAGATGATTCCCCAGGTAGCATTAACCCAATGCGTCAGACAGGAACCATTCAGACTGGGCCTGATGAATTTAAAGATAATTCATTGAACTTCCCTCCTTTAATTGCCACCATTCAGAACATCTTAATCGCCGATGAGGCCATGATGAATGAAGTTAATACCTACACAGTTTGTGCAGATGAAAATGGCATTGATTTAGGAGTTCATGAAAACGTTGTGACGACCCTTGAGATACCTGTAACCGTTGACCTTATTGATTTTTGTGATGAAGATGGAACTCCTGTAGATTTTGATCTTGTGGAGGCTAGACCTACGTCAAATTTATATAGCATCTTAAATCCAGACCTAGCGCCGGGTGAATGCTTTGTACTACAAGTTAAAACAGAATTACTTTTCTGCCCTGTTGGATTGGACGTTGAAACAACGACCTGCTTAACAACAGTAAGTGGTTGTATCGAACCTTCAAAAGCTGCTCTATTTACCTCTCTAGGTGAAACTCAATGTGATGCAGCCTCTGCTTGCTATAATTACATTGCTGAAGAATCTGAGATTCAAGGAGAATGGACTCGAGATGCTTGCGATGAAATTGAACTATGCTCAACCTTTGAGTTAGGTGTAGGAATAAAAAATGTCGCACCTTCAGTTATAACTGACCTCGAACCAGACTGGTGGTTCCCATCTGGAATCAGCTTTGTTCCTGGTACATGGAGGGTGTGTTATCCGGGAGGTCCTGGTAATTATGGCGTTGAAATTCCTATCGATGATCCAATAGCTGACCCAAGTTTGAATAATATTTATGGAACCAACTTTAACTACGCAGATGATAGTATCTGGAATAGTTATATTGATCAAAATGGTTTAGCAGGTGTTGCATCAACCTTAGATAGTAACAGGGTTGAATTTAAATTTGAGGTGGAAACAGTCTGTGAAGAGTTTGTTTCAGGAACATCTATATGGTTTAAAGCCGATGGAGCAGATCCTTGTGAAGCTAGAGTGCCGACGCAATTTGTTCCCACTAAACCTATTATAGTTGATGGTGCAAATCCAAGTGATTTTGCACAGTTCTTTGTCTTTGCTGATCCATTGGAAGCAACCTGCGGAGAACCTTCGACCATTAATTTAAACTTTTTAAATATTAGCCCAACAGGTCAGACCAATAATTCCATGGTTTGCATGGATATTAATACAAGCACCTTTTCATACATGCCAGGATCTATCCAATGGGTAACTCCTGCCAATCATATGCCAACCTTTGATGAAACTCAAAATGGAGCCATTACACATGTGTGTTTTGATATTCCTGATGGCATCGGACCTAGACAAGCGTTCCAAGTTTCATTCATGTTTGAAGTGCCGGAAGATGTAGGCTGTGGAGAACAAGACCTTGGAGTTCAAGTAGCAAGTACCGTTATGAATTCCAACTGTATGGCGCAAGGAATCATGTGTAACGTAGATGTATTGAATAGTGTAAATCCTGCTGTCCAAGTAGATTTCAATCCACCGATTGAAGTAGTGGATCAAGTCATAACCGTAGGTTGTGGAAATGGAGACGGTACCGTGCCTTTATGTTATGAAGTAGTAATGGCCAACAATAGTGTGGACTACACGGATGACATTAAAATTAAATTAATTAGAGACTTAAATCAAAATGGAATACTCGAAGATTTCGATCCTCCAATTGATTCAACGACTCATACAATTACTGTACTCTCAGGAGATAGTACAATCATTATGGGATGCTTCGATGTAGAAGAATCTCTAGCTTGTCCTGTATTCTTGATGGTGATGCAAGAAACCAATTGTGTCTGTGATGCGCAAGATTTTTACTACGATAGTATTGAGCCTTCAGCATCAGATGACCTAGGTCAGACCATAGCTGTCTGCCCAGGTGAGCCATTAAAAATTGGATATTGTGGTGATTGGGATTATGCGGTCAGTCCAGCAGCAGGTGCAACCATTGCACCGAATGCAGCCGGAGATAGTTTATGCATAAGTTTAACAGATGGTTTTGGTTTAACCAATCCAGTGGTTCTCATGGTTACCTCACAGACGGGAGGATGTATGGAATTTGGTTTCGAAACCAACATCTTCAGCTTAGAAGGATTTGATTTTGGACCTTTCGACGCCATGAACGTTTGTAATGTTGGTTGCCAAACATTAGATCTAGATATCCCAATGGACTTTGTTGATGTTATCTCTGTCGAATGGTCACCAGCAACTTTCTTGGATAATCCAAACAGTGTAAGCCCTATGCTATGCGATCCTACAGAGGATATAACATATCAGGTTACCGTAAATTTCATGGAAAATGGTCAAATGTGTGAATTCACAGAACCATTCCCAGTAGAAGTGGAAGAACAGCAAGTCGATAATCTATTTGATCAAGGCTCTCTCTGTTCAATGTCTACGGCAACCTTCACAGGTCCTGCTGGATTCACCAACTATAACTGGATAGAAATACTGCCTTCTGGAGTTGAAAATCCAGTGCAAGCAGGTGCTAGTCCGTCATATACGGCGACTACTGCTGGTACTTTCTATCTAGAATATTTCAACGCTGCGGACATTTGTAAATCACAATCAACAGCCTTTGATGTGATTCCATGCCCTAGCTTGACAAAATCATTTGTTTCAGCTGATCCGACGGATAATGAAAATGAGTATAAGGTTACTTATGCCATAGATATCACAAATGGTAGCTCACTAGATACAGAATATGATTTATATGATGTGCCATTATTTGATGGAGACATTACAATAATTTCTGCCAACTTTACAAGTACTGGTCCTGGGGGCTCTGGACCTTTAGCAGTTCCTCCACCAGCAAGTCCTGGATGGTTGATTGGAGATGATGTTCCATTACCTGGAAATGCAAATCATACCTACACCGTATGTGTAGTCGTTGAAATTGATCTAGAGGATGGAGTCGATGGTGATGATACGTATCAGGCCTGTGGATCAACAACTGGCGGATTACCTACCGCTGGCGAAGGTCTTTACAATGAGGCTAGTTTAGATATGGATGATGATGGTGTGCCAGATGATACCGATGAAGCTTGTGGAGATTTACCATATTATACTTTAGAGAAAACATTAACGACGCTTACGCAAACAGGAGCCTACGATTGGACCGTAGAATATGAGATTGTTGTATGTAATGACGGAGGAGCAGTAGGAACCTATGACTTAGATGATGTTCCAAGCTTTGACGATGATATTGTCATAAATGGAGCATCTTATACATCGGATGCATTCCTCAATCCAGCGAATCCTGGTCCAGTTACCTTAGCTGGGAATGGACCTTGGACTTTAGCAACAGGGCAGGACATTGATCCAGAGGAATGCTCAACCTATACTGTTACTGTTATGGTAACAATGGATTTAGAAAATCCTGCATCACCTGGTGATGGTGCCTATGTAGCTTGTGGAGAAACAAGTGGAACGGACCCAGTGCCAGGCGAAGGCTTATATAACGAAGCACAATTAGATACGAATGGAGATGGAATGCCTAATCAAACAGATGATGACTGCGGCGATCTTCCAGCGATTACCCATGTCAAAGATTTAACGAGCATAACACAGACTGGGGCTAGAACCTGGGATGTAAAATATACAGTGACGGTATCGAATAATGGAGGAGCTTCAGGAATGTATGACCTGAGCGATGAGCCTTTATTTGAAGATGATATTATGATTACTGGAGCTACCTACACAAGTACTGCGGTAGCCAACCCAGCGAATCCTGGGCCAACAACCCTGATGGGAACGGGTCCTTGGGTATTGGGTGACGATATGACCATAGCTGCTGGTGTTGCAGATGTTTATTGCATCATCATCAGTGTTGAAATGGATCTTAATTCGACTTCTACTCCAGGTGATGGTTCTTATAGTGCTTGTGGTTCAGGTGCCTTAAATGATCCGATGGCTGGAGAAGGTTTATATAATGAATCTAGCTTAGATTTAAATAATGATGGAACACCAGAAGAGGTAGATGAAGCCTGTGGCGATTTACCATACATTTATCATGAAAAAGAAGTGTCAAGTTTTATGGCCAATGCTGATGGAAATCATGTCGTGGTTTATGAAATCTGTGTTTATAACACAGGTGGTGCACCGGGCGATTATAACCTATTTGATGAGCCGATTTTTGACGATGATGTTGCGATCATAAGCGCGAGCTACTCTTGTGATACAGATCCAGGATCTACCTTATCGACAACAATTCCAGCAGGTGGATGGACGCTACTAGAAGATCAGACGATTACTGCAGGTGCCACACAATGTTGTGAGATCACAATTACAATCAACGCTGATTTAAGTGAAGGAAGTACAGGAGATAATACCATAGATGAATGTGGATCAACCAATGGAACTGTTCCATCGATGAACGAAGCTTTATACAATGAATCATCTTTAGATTTAAATGATGATGGAATGGTGGATGAAGTCGATGAGGCATGTCAAGACCTTCCAGTAATAACGCACGAGAAGAGCTTGGTAAGTGTAACGCAGACAGCCGCCGATGAATGGTGTGCGGTGTTTAATATCACTGTAACAAACGATAGTGGTGAAGATGGATATTATGATTTATATGATTCGCCAAAATTTGATGATGACTTTACCATTATCAGTGCTGAATACATGTCTACAATACATGGAACAACGATCTTACCTAATACACCGCCAATGGGTGGTTGGCAGCTTGGGGATGATGAGTTAATAGTAGCCAATGGCGGAATGCATGTCTACGCCATTACAGTATGCGTAAGCATTGATTTAGCCTCAGCGACTACACCAGGAGATGGTGATTATTTTGCTTGCGGAGAAGGTAGTGGTGGTGCAGATCCAGCATCTGGTGAAGGACTATTTAATGAATCTTTACTTGATACGAATAATGATGGAGTTGCGGATGAGCTAGATACAGTCTGTGCAGATATTCCATTATTGACCATGGATAAAGCATTGGTTTCTTTAACACAGACAGCTGCCAGAGACTGGGATGTTGTTTATAGCATCACTGTTTGTAACGACGGAGGTACGGTAGGAAACTATGGCTTAATAGATACGCCATGCTTTGATAATGATATAGTAATAAACAGCGGAAGTTATACAACCGATGCTGCAGCAAATGCTGGGAACCCTGGACCGGCCACATTGAATACCAGTGGTCCGACAACCGTAGCAACGGCTCAGGATATTAACCAAGATGTATGTCAAGTATATACCTTGACTTACAATGTTACAATGGACTTAACAGACGCAATGACACCAGGTGACGGAAGCTATACTGCTTGTGGAACTGGTGGTCCTGGAGTACCAGGCCGAGCAGAAGGTCTATTGAACAAGGCAGCAATGGATACTAACGGCGATGGCGATCCAGAGATTGAAGATGAAGTATGTGTTGATCTACCAAACATTGTACACGAGAAAGAAATTACAAGCATAACACAGACTGGGGCTAGAACCTGGGATGTGAAATATACGATAACAGTTGACAACCTTGGAGGTGCTGATGGTACTTACGGATTGATAGATACGCCGATCTTTGATACAGACATCGCAATTACAGGGACGACTTATACATCGACCGCAACTGCCAATGCAGGAAACCCAGGACCGCTAGCACTTGCTGGAACAGGACCATGGACATTAGCAATGGCACAAAGCCTAGTAGCTGGTGGGACGGATACCTACTGCATCGTGGTGAGTGTTGAGATGGATCTTAATTCAATGACGACTCCAGGCGATGGTATTTATGTTGCCTGTGGAGATGCAAGTGGAACGGATGTTTCTGCACCAGGGGAAGGACTACACAATGAGTCAGACCTAGATGTAAATGGCGATGGTATGCCGGATGAAGAGGATGAAGCTTGTGGAGATTTACCCAACATCACACACAATAAAGATATTGTTTCTGTAGTACGTGTAGGCGATGATCTATACGATGTAACCTATCAGATTGTGGTAGAAAACTGTGGTGGGGCAACTGGCGTTTACGGCTTGGTCGATACGCCAATCTTTGATGATGACATTGCTATTCTTACCGCAGTTTATTCAACAAACGCTAATCCAAATGCTGGAAATCCTGGCCCTATGATCTTAGCAGGATCTGGACCCTGGACTTTGGCTACCGCTCAAGGTTTAGATGGCGGATGTTCAACACATACTTACAATCTGGTATTGAATGTTTACATGAACTTAGATGATCCTTTAACAACGGGTGATGGTATCTATACAGATTGTGGAGCTGCGAGTGGTACAGATGATTCTGCGCCGGGCGAAGGCTTACATAATGAATCAGACTTAGATGTTGATGGAGATGGTGTAGCAGATGAAGAAGATGAAGCTTGTGGCGATCTTCCGCATTTAACCATGGAAAAAACACTTGATAATCTTGTGCAAGTTGGTCCAAGGGACTGGCAGGTGAAGTACAGGGTTACGGTATGTAACGATGGCGGATCTCCGTCTGACTATGATTTGATGGATGTACCTTGCTTTGATGATGATGTGGTTATTAATACAGCTGCCTACAATTCAGATGCTGCGGGTAACCCAGGAAGTCCGGGTCCAGTGACCTTATCAACGACCGGACCGTGGAGTTTGGCAGTTGGCCAAAACATTGATCCTGGTACTTGTCAGATTTATTCCTTGAACCTAATGGTAACCATGGATCTTACAGACCCAATGAGCCCAGGCGACGGTATGTATACTGCCTGTGGAGCTGGTGGACCTGGAGCACCGGGAAGATCTGAAGGACTCTTGAATAAGGCGACCTTGGATGAAGACGGCGATGGTGATCCAGAGATTGAAGATGAAGTATGTGTCGATCTACCAAACATTGTTCACGAGAAAGAAATTACAAGTATCACACAGACCGGGGCTAGAACTTGGGATGTGAAATATACAATTACGGTTGACAACTTAGGAGGCGCCGATGGAACGTACGGATTGGTAGATACGCCGATCTTTGATACAGACATTGCCATCACGGGGACGACTTATACATCGACCGCAACTGCCAATACAGGAAACCCAGGACCGCTACCACTTGTTGGTGCAGGACCATGGACTTTAGCAATGGCGCAAAGCCTAGTAGCTGGCGGAACAGATACTTACTGCATTGTAGTAAGTGTTGAGATGGATCTTACTTCTTCAACAACTCCTGGCGATGGTATTTATGTTGCCTGTGGAGCTGGTAGTGGAACGGATGATTCTGCACCTGGTGAAGGCTTGCATAATGAGTCAGATCTAGACGTGAATGGTGACGGTGTAGCAGATGAAGAAGATGAAGCTTGTGGAGACTTACCTAACATCACTCATGACAAGGAAATTGTTTCTGTGGTGCGCGTTGGCGATGATCTTTACGATGTAACCTATCAGATAGTCGTAGAAAACTGCGGTGGAGCAACTGGAAATTACGGATTAGTAGATACGCCGATTTTTGATACAGACATTGTAATTAACTCTGCGGTCTATACAACGAATGCAAATCCAAATGCTGGAAACCCAGGTCCTACGACCTTAACTGGAACCGGGCCATGGACTTTGGCAACGGCTCAGAGTTTGGATGGAGCATGTGCTACACATACCTACAACATTGTAGTCAGTGTATACATGAACTTAGATGATCCATTGACCACAGGAGATGGCGTTTATACGAGTTGTGGAGCTGCCAGTGGAACGGATGATTCTGCACCTGGTGAAGGCTTACATAACGAGTCAGACTTGGATGTAGATGGTGATGGAATGCCAGATGAAGAAGATGAGGCTTGTGGAGATCTTCCGCATTTAACGATGGAAAAGGACTTTGTTTCATTAACTCAAACAGGTGCTAGAGATTGGACGGTTGAATATAGTATTACGGTCTGCAATGATGGTGGAGATTCCGCTGAGTATGATCTAATGGATGTTCCATGTTTCGATGATGATGTAATGATTAACAATGTATCCGTTGAAACGGACGCGGTCGGGAATGCTTATAATCCAGGCCCAATCGTCTTATCAAACACAGGCCCATGGGGACTAGCCGATGATCAAAACATCAATGCTGGCGTTTGTCAAGAATATTCAGTGACTATAATGGTGACCATGGATTTAACAGATCCGATGTCTCCAGGTGACAATACATATACGGCTTGTGGAACTGGAGGTCCAGGAACCTCTGGCAGATCAGAAGGATTGTTGAACAAAGCAAGTTTGGATGAAGACAATGATGGACAACCAGAGATTGAAGATGAAGTATGTGTAGATCTAGCAAACGTAGTTCACGAAAAAACAATTACAAGTATCACACAGACTGGGGCTAGAACTTGGGATGTGAAATATACAATTACGGTTGACAACCTAGGAGGCGCCGATGGAACGTACGGATTGGTAGATACGCCGATCTTTGATACGGACATCGCAATTCTAGGAGCAACGTATACATCTACTGCAACTGCCAATGCAGGAAACCCAGGACCACTAGCACTTGCTGGAACAGGACCTTGGAATCTAGCAGCAGCGCAGACGATCGTACCGGGCGGAACAGATACCTACTGTGTGGTTGTAAGTGTTGAGATGGATCTTACCTCTGCAACAACACCAGGTGATGGAATTTATGTTGCTTGTGGAGCTGCCAGTGGAACAGATGATTCTGCACCAAACGAAGGACTACATAATGAGTCTGATCTAGATGTGAATGGAGATGGTGTTCCGGATGAGGAAGATGAAGCTTGTGGAGACTTACCAAACATCACGCACGAGAAGACGCTTACAAGTATAGAAAATAATGGCAACAGCAACTTTGATGTTACTTATACCATTGTGGTAGAAAACTGTGGTGGAGCAACCGGCACTTATGGCCTGGTGGATGTACCGACCTTTGATTCTGACATCGTGATTAATGCTGCAAGTTATGTGACGGATGCGGTTCCAAACGCAGGAAATCCTACGGCATTTGCCTTGAGCGGAACAGGACCATGGACATTGGCTACGGCACAGAGTTTAGATGGCGCTTGTTCAACACATACCTATACACTAGTTGTGAATGTGACCATGGACTTGAATGATCCGTTGACTCCGGGAGATGGATTATATACGGCTTGCGGTGCTGCCAATGGAGCTGGAGATCCAGAGCCTGGTGAAGGCTTGTACAACGAGTCCCAGCTAGACGTTGATGGTGACGGAGATTCAGATGAAGAAGATGAGGTTTGTGGAGATTTACCACACCTGACCTTAGATAAAGAACTCGGAACAGTCACTCAGACAGGACCAAGATCATGGACGGTTACCTACACGGTAGAAGTTTGTAATGATGGCGGAGCTGCTGGTGAATATAACTTAAATGATATTCCAGGTTTTGACAATGATGTAGTGATCATGGGAGCGAGCTTTACTTCAGATACTCCAGGAGCTGCCTCTAATCCAGGACCATCGGCACTTGCCAATGTAGGTCCATGGAATCTAGCGGATGATCAGGGAATCATTGCTGGTGCATGCCACACATACACGCTTAGCGTAGATGTGATGATGGATCTTACGGATCCGGATACACCAGGAGATGAAGCTTATTCTGCCTGCGGTGCAGGAACAGGAACAGGCGATTCAAGTCCTGGAGAAGGTTTACATAATGAAGCTGAATTAGATACCAACGATGATGGTATCGCAGATGAAGAAGATGAAGTATGTGCCGATCTTCCAGCGATTACGCATGCTAAAGAGTTGACGAGCATCACTCAGACGGCGGCAAGATCATGGGAAGTTAAATACACCGTGACGGTAAATAACTTTGGAGGAACGGCAGGAATGTACGATCTGACAGATCAGATTTTCTTTGATGATGACATCGAAGTTACCTGTGCTAGATATACTTCAGATGCTGCAGGAAACCCTGCAAATCCAGGACCGATGACCTTGTCAACCGATCCAGTGTTATGGACGCTAGGAAATGACATGAGCATTGATCCATTAGGAGTACACACTTACTGTATCTTCGTATGTGTTGACATGGATTTATTGAGTGCAACAACACCGGGCGATTCAAATTATGATCCATGTGGAGCAAGTACTTTGAATGGAGATGGTTCTCCAGGAGAAGGTTTATACAATGAGTCTTACCTAGACTTGGATAATGATGGGGTGAATGATGAAGAAGATGAAGCCTGTGGCGATCTTCCAAACATCTACCACAACAAAGAAGTTATCAGCTTCGATCCAATGGCGAATGGTAACCACATGGTGATCTATGAGATCTGTGTGTATAACAATGGAGGTGCTGATGGAATTTATGACCTTTATGATGAGCCATTGTTTGATGATGACATTGAAATAGTGAATGCAGATTATTCATGTACAACAGATCCAGGAGGAATGTTGGACGTAACAATGATTCCAGCCGGTGGTTGGTTGTTGTTAGATAATCAAATGATCTCTGCGGGTAACGAACAATGTTGTACGATAGAAATAGAGGTAGACATTGACTTGAGTGGAGGAAGTTCTGGAGATAATACAATCACAGAATGTGGTGCTGCGAATGGTAACGGTGATTCTGAGCCAGGAGAAGCACTTCATAATGAGTCAAGTTTAGACTTGAATGATGATGGGCAGCCAGATGAGATGGATGAGGCTTGTGAAGATGTTCCATTCATTACGCATGAGAAGACGCTTGCAAGTATTACCCAGAATCCAGATGATTCTTACTGTGCAGTGTTTAACATCACAGTAACGAACATGAGTTCAGCCAATGGATTCTATGATCTATATGATTTACCACAGTTTGATGATGACTTCAATATCTTGAGTGCGGAGTATCAATCCTCTGTGCACATACCGACGACGCTTCCAACAACTCCTCCAGCAACCGGCTGGCAGTTGGCCAACGATATTTCATTGGTAGGAAATGGAATTCATATTTATACGATTGAGATATGTGTGTTGATGGATCTTAGAGATCCGATGACACCGGGTGATGCAGATTATACGGCCTGTGGAGAAACCCCAGGTGGAACAGACTTGGAAGCAGGGGAAGGCTTGTTTAATGAAAGTTTATTGGATACAAATGATGATGGTGTTCCAGATCAGTTGGATACCGTCTGTGGAGATATTCCATATGTAACGCATACGAAAGAATTCTTGGATGCGGTTAGAAATGCAGATGGAACATACACGGCGACCTTTAAGATTACGGTCGATAATATTGGTGGAGCTGATGGTCAATATGACCTTTGGGATCAACCACAGTTTGATGATGATTTTGAAATCTTATCAGCGGAGTATACGACCGATGCGGTAGGCAATGGAGCGAATCCTGGACCGACAGCATTGAGTGGAACGGGACCTTGGACCTTTGCAGATGATCAGCCGATTGCTGTAGGAGTGACACAGTGTTTCAATCTGACAGTAAATGTTGACATCAATTTAAGTGATCCGGATACAGTAGGTGATGAGATTTACACTTGGTGTGGAACTGCCAATGGTCCAGACAATCCAGAGCCAGGAGAAGGCTTCTATAATGAGTCCTTCCTAGATCGATCGAATGATGGAAACCCAGAAGAGGTAGAAGAAACTTGTGGAGATGTGGAGATCATAGATTTAGCAATCAGGAAAGAAGTTGTTACGCCAGGACCATATATGTATGGTCAGGTAATTGAATTTAAGCATACAATATTTAACCAAGGAAACTTGGATATGTACAACGTTCAGTTATCAGAGTACTTGCCAGCAGGTTTTGGTTTTGCAGGAGTAGCAGGGAATGATCCATTATGGACTCAGACAAGTCCAAGCTTATTGGATTACAGCTTCATTGCTGGGCCTATTGCTCCGGCAAGTTCTGTGGAAGTAACACTCTTCTTAGAGATTTTGCCAACGACTGGAGGAAACTCAGATTGGTGGAACTACTCTGAGGTAACAAGTATGGAAGATGAAGATGGAGAAGATAGAACAGATGAAGATGTTGACTCAAGTCCAGATGATGATCCTGACAATGATAATCAACCGGAACCGGGAGATGACGATGATGATGATATCACAGGAGGCGGACCAGACGATGGAGAAGATGAAGATGATCATGATGTAGCAGGTATAGAAATCTTTGACCTTGCACAGTTTAAGACAACAACAGAAACTGGACCATTTAGCTATGGTCAGTCAGTACCATTTACGATTACGATTTATAACCAAGGAAGTGAAACGACGACTGATATCGTGATCTTAGATCATATACCATGTGGGTTCATGTACTTGAGTTCAAATGATGCCAATGGCTGGAGTTATGACAGTGCAACAGGAATTGCAAGTCTGACTTATGCTGGTCCACTTGAGCCAGGAGATAATCATACGGTGAATATAGATTTAGAATTACAGCAGTGTATAGATATGGATGAAGGAAGCTTTACCAACATCTCAGAAATTGCCGGTGGCGATGGAGAAGATGGTGAACCTGGTGATGACATCGATTCAGATCCAGACGATGATCCAGACAATGATGGTGACCCAGTAGATGATGCAGTCGATGATCCGAATGATGAAGATGATCACGATATAGAGGAGGTAGCGATCTACGATCTAGCACAGATTAAGCAGATAGAAACTCCAGGACCATATGCCTATGGTGACCTCTTAGAGTTTAAGATTACGCTGTGTAATCAAGGAAATCAGACGGTACAGAATGTGAGTATCATCGATTATATTCCAGCAGGATATAGTTTTGATGTTGCAGATCAGACGCAGCCTTGGATGGCTGATCCGTTGGGAGCGATCCTAAATTATGCAGGTCCATTATTGGAAGATACCTGTGTTGAGTTACCGATCTTCATGACCCTTGAAATGACAAGTGGAGGAACGGATAACTATACCAACATTACAGAGATCAGTTACTTTGAAGATGAGGATGGTGATGAGCAGGAAGATGCCGATTCAGATCCAAACAACGATCCAGACGACGATGGTGATCCAATAGATGATTCACTAGAGGATCCGAATGATGAGGATGACCATGATCCAGAGCGAATAGAAATCTTTGACTTGGCTCAAGTGAAAACGACCATGGCAGTACCACCATTCTACTATGGAGATCAGATCACCTTTACCATTGAAGTATTCAACCAAGGAAATGTTATAGCGAATAATATTCATGTCTTGGATCATATTCCATGTGGTTATAACTACTTGGCTGTGAATGATGGTACAGGATGGAGTTACGATATGACTAGTTCGATAGCAGATATTACAATCGCAGGACCATTATTACCTGGGGAAAGTATTCCTGTGGATATCATTTTAGAGATCCAGCAGTGTGTTCCAAATAGTTCAGATGCTTTCTTAAATATAAGTGAGATTGAATCTGCAGACGATGATGAAGGGAATCCTGGAGAAGATATTGATTCAGATCCAGATGATGATCCAAACAATGATGGCGATCCGAATGACAATGAAATTGATGATCCAAACGATGAAGATGATCATGACATTGAGGACATTCAGATCTGGGATCTAGCGCAGATAAAGGAAATTGTAACTGCTGGGCCATATGCCTATGGAGATTTATTAGAGTTCAAAATTACCTTATGCAACCAAGGGAATCAAAGTGTTCAGAATGTGAACATTATAGATTACCTACCGGCAGGATATGGATTTGATATGGCCGATCAAACGGTTACATGGACGCCATCAGGAATGGGTAATGATGTGGCTCACTTAGTCACTGGGCCAGTTGCACCTGAGGCTTGTATAGAGATTCCATTATTTCTAAGCTTGGAAATGACTGCAGGAGGTGTTGACGATTATACCAACATCAGTGAGATTGAAAGTTTTGAAGATGAGAATGGTGATTCACAAGAGGATGCCGATTCAGATCCTGATAATAATCCAGACAATGACGGTGATCCAATTGATGATTCAATGGAGGATCCAAATGATGAGGATGATCATGATCCAGAGACGATAGAAATCTTTGATCTAGCATTGACGAAAACTACAACAAGTCCAGGTCCATTTAGATTTGGAGACCTTGTAGAATATTCATACAATATTTACAATCAAGGAAATGTGGGTGCAGGAAATCTGACGATTACCGATTACCTACCTTGTGGATTATTGTTTGATCCAGCCTTGAACCCAGGATGGGTGATGGATACAAATACAGGTTATGTAAGTTTTGATTTTGTAGGAGTGATTGCTCCGGGAGCAACGCATACAGAAAGTATATTCTTAACCATTGATCCTTGCGGTACGCCGGGAGCATGGTATAATGAGGGAGAAATCTCAGAAGCGACAGATGAAGATGGAGACCCAGCGGAAGACATCGATTCTACACCAGACACAGATCCAGACAACGATGGTGACCCAGTAGATGATGCGATTGATGATCCGAACGATGAGGATGACAATGATCCAGAAGAGATTCCAATCTTTGATCTAGCGTTGAGAAAATCAATTGACGACAGAGGACCATATTTACCAGGAGAGATTGCAGACTTCAAAATTGAAATCTTCAACCAAGGAAACGTAGCAGCTTACAATATAGAGCTGACAGATTACTTGAATGTAGGATTCCTCTTTGATCCAGCGATCAACCCAGGATGGACGCAGAACGGAGACTTATTGACCTTTACTCATGCTGGACCATTGGCTCCAGGAGACATGCACCTAGAGATCTTACGATTAGAGATTACAGTGCCAGCTGGTGCAACTTTACAAAGTTGGATCAATGAAGCGGAGGTAAGTGGTGCTGAGAATGAAGATGGAGAAGATCAGACGGATGCAGATTCAGTGCTTGATAATGATCCAGACAACGATAATGATGTACAGCCAGGCGACGATGACGACGATGTCATTGATGAGCATGGAGGCCCAGGAGAAGATGAAGATGATAATGATGTTGCAGATGTCATTGTTACCGGTGAGATCGGAGATACGGTATGGAAAGACATCGATGGAGATGGCATCCAAGATCCTGGAGAGCTTGGCGTCGAAGGAGTAATTATCACACTTTATGATTGTGATGGAAACTTTGTAAGAAGTGATACAACAGATGCAACAGGTTACTACCTATTTGATTTATTACTTCCAGGTGGATATCAGTTAGAATTTGACATCAGTCAATTACCTCAGGGATGTGCATGGTCACCACAGAATCAAGGAGGAGATGAAGCATTAGACAGTGATGTTGATGCGGACGGTATGACAGAATGTATAGAGCTTGAAGGTGGAGAAATGAATCACGATGTGGATGGTGGATTATTACCACTCGCGAAAATCGGAGATTTTGTTTGGGAAGATTGTGATGGAAATGGAGTTCAAGATCCAGGAGAAGGACCAATGGCCTTTATTGAAGTTAGATTATACGATGCAGAAGGAACGCTCGTAACTATGACCATAACAGATGCAAATGGAGCTTACTTATTTGACAATATATATCCAGGGGAATACTACCTAGAGTTCTTGCTTCCAAATGATTATGACTTCACAATACCAGCACAAGGAAACAGCAGTGGCGCAGATAGTGATGTGAATGGAACAAATGGAGATGGTACAACGAGCATCGTTACGTTGAGACCAGGTGAATGTAACTTGGACGCGGGAGATGCGGGAATGTATACTTGTGTTTACATTGGAGAATTGGTGTGGTTTGATACCAATGAAAACAATGTTTGGGATGCAACAGAGAATGGAGTGAACGGATTAAAAATCCTATTATTCAAGGAACAACCAGATGGTAGTTTTGAAGAGTATGACTTTACATACTCAGGACACAAGCCAGGTACACCTTCAGATGATGGATACTTTAAATTCTGTGCACCTCCAGGAAAATATTACCTAGAGTTTGCTCAACCGCCATATGGAATGGTAGCAGCAATGCCAAACTTTGGACCGAATGAAAGTGCGGATAGTGATGTGACGGGTGATAATGGACCAGGAACAACAAGTACATTCTCTGTAACTTGTACGCAGGAAAACTGTAACATCGGAGCTGGTTACTACCCAATGGGTACAATCGGAGACTTTGTGTGGTTAGATAGTAATCAGAATGGAATGCGTGAGCCAGGAGAATCTGGAGTTGGTAACGTATTGGTACAGGCTTATGATCAAGGTGGAAACATGCTCGGCATGGATAATACCGATACTCAAGGAAAGTACTACATCGATTACCTACAAGCAACAGATGTATTCTTGAAGTTCACACCGCCATCAGGTTACGCTTCGACTTTACCGAACATGACCAATGATAATGAGGATAGTGACATTGATAACTCCAATGGTTCAATGACTACAGCATTCTATAACATAGTACCAGGAGAGCATATCCCGAATGTAGATGCAGGATTGGTTTTCGGTGCAGTACCAGTAGAATGGATGACCTTTGATGGAGAGAATAGAGAAAGCTTCAATCACTTAGAATGGAGTGTAACCTCTCAGATCAATGTGAGTCATTATGAAGTTGAACGTAGCATTAATAATGCAGGCAACTTCACAAGCATCGGTAAGGTACTAGCGATCGGTGAGTCAAGTGAAGTGATCTTCTACGATTATGAAGATTATGACATTGAAGAAACTGGAACTTATTACTATAGAATCAAGCAACTTGATTTAAATGGTGATGCAAGCTTTACAGATGTGGTCGTGATAGAGATTGAAGCTGAGATTCGCATAGAAACAACAGCCGCAATTTATCCGAATCCATTGGTAGCAGATTATACCTTGGAAGTAGAGTTAGGAGAGGATGCAGTAGATCTTAGTTATGAGATCTATGATGCAGATGCCAAGTTGGTTACTAGATCAACCATCTTAGCAGAAAGCCTAATGCAGGGTAAACACATATTCATGATGAGTGCACAGGAATTAACCCCTGGTATTTATACCATGAAGATCAGTGCAGGAAGATCATTAATTAATAAGAAAATGATTGTGGTAAGCAATTAAAATCGCTTATGAATACAAGGGAGTAGAAATTTATTCTACTCCCTTGTATTAGTTAAATTATAGATTCTCAGTAAATAACATATTATAAAATTATGTAATATGTAACATTTATTTATACCTTTGTACTCGGTAGTCCTTGGACTGTCGTTCTATCCCAGAATTGTAAAAGAATAAACAACACCCCCTACGTTAACTTTTTTAATTCAAAATCGATGTCTAACTCAAATTGCAAACCGATGCAGAAAGCCCTCTCTTTCTGTTTGAAATTTTCGATTTTCATTTTTATCTTTTCTTCATTTGCCTTGAGCGCAAATGATAAACTGGTAACACTCTGCTATGAAAATGGTAGTGAAAGGAAAATTGATTTTTCAAAATCAAACGTTGAAATATCAACTGCTGAAGCTACAATTGTAGGCCCTGGTACTCAAAGTGCCTTTGCTGGTTCAGCTGGTAATATATTAACGGGCTATAGTGGTTCACCATGGTCTCCAACCTCTCAAATAGATGGCCCACCCGATGGTGTAGGAGGTTCAGCTTTCATGTTCTCAAGTGTCATGAGCACCTTTCCGTTGGCCGGTTACGACTTTGGATTAACCATTCCATGTAATGCTACAATAACAGATTTAAGACTTTCTGTTACTAGAAGAAATATAGGCGATGATAATATCCAAGATCAATTGATTGCCCTAAGACTTCCTGATTTTACAATTGCAGCAGGGAATGAAGCGATGGCCATTGATTGGATTAAAACAACAACGTCGTGGGAAACAGTCATGTATAACGATCCAAGTTGGGGAACTGTACTTACCCCAGATATTTTGAATGATCCTAGATTTGGGGTTGTAATTATTGCTCAGAATGTAGAAATGGTTTCTGGTGCTAGACCTGAAATTGATGCATTGGAGTTGACTGTATGTTATGAAGTTATAGGAGAAGAGTATCAAGAAATTGAGTATGCAGTTACTAAAACAAATGCAACTTGTGGAGAAGCAAATGCAGACATTACCATTGATGCAATGAATGGAAGTGGCTCTTATGAATATAGTTTGGATGCCGGTGGAACTTGGCAGAATTCTAATACTTTTTCAGGACTAGGGCCAGGTCCTTATTTGGTAACCATCCGTAATCAAGATGGAACCTGTCAGACCTCAACAATTAATTGTACCGTAGGAGCGGGTACCACAATTCTTCAACCAGGAGATGCCCTTGTAACTTGTAAGCCAGTGAATGGTGATCCGGCAACTTTGATTGTAGAACGGACCCAACAGCTAAATACATTTTACTCCAGTGGGTTTCAGGGAAGAGAAGTAAGTGATCTCATTGAGCCAAAAGCTCATATATGGACAGCTGCCCAACTTGGAGGTCAGATTTTCTCTGTTGCAACAGATGATGATTTGAATATTTATGCGGCGACTTCGTCTCTATATAGTTTTATTAATAACGCAAACGCCATCGTTACTAAAATCGATGGCCAGACAGGAGCAATTTCTCAACTAGCAACACTGCCTGGAGTTTCAGGTTTAGCTGGTATACATTATCAAGAAGGCTGTGATCAGATATTTACGATAAATCTTGATGATGGAATAATATATAGATTAGACGGTGCCAGTGGCGCTGTACTAAGTACTTTTGACCCATTGGGGGCAGACGATGGTATAGATGGTAAAGCACCTTTGGGTGAGAGATTACTTGCACTCGATTATAATTACGCAGAAGATAAATTGTACTATTCCGTATGGTCAAATGATGAAATAGATAATGGAACAGTAAATTCTATAAGATCAGTTTCTATTGATCCGACCACTTGTGACTTTCTACCGGCAACAGACGCCTTAGAATTTAACATGCCTTTCCTAGCTGACCTTTGTGGAGATCCTGATCATCAATACAGCATGCCTGTAGCAGATCTAGAATTTAGCCCTGATGGACAGACCATGTTGATCGCGGAAGCAGGTTTTGATAGTACGAATAGTTCTAATCAAGCACACCAAGCAAGAGTACTTGAATATAATGGTTCGACTGGAAGTTGGACCGTTGATTCAGCACCAAATGGCGGAACAACCAATGGTTGTAAATATGCCGTTGGTTTATTATTAGAAGAAAACAATGCTAGGGGTGGAATTGACTTTGGAAATTCTGGCTTTAGTGACGGTTGTACGATAGATGATGGTGACTTTGCCATCTTTACAGTTGATGGTGTATTCGGAACCAATTGTGCGGAGAATTGCGCATATGGACTTCAATATGTATCTACCAATGGTGGTGGACCTTCTACCTCTGTTGCACTAGATATTGATAGATTAAACAACAGTAACGTAAAGAGTGTATATGGTGATGTAGATATGGTTTCTGGATGTTATGATTTGGACCCCGTAGCTTGTCTTGAATATGATCTTGCAGTTACGCAAACAGTTACGAGTACTGGACCATATTTTCCAGGTAGTACAGTAACTTATGATATCGTTGTTGAGAATGAAGGAGGATTACTTGCGACAGGAATTGATATTGCAAATATTACTCCTACGGATCTAATGTATGTGAGTTCAGTTTCAGATCCAAATGTCACAGACAACGGGAATGGAACCTTTACGGTAGCAAACATTCCGGGTGGAGGAACTCAAATTATATCCGTAACTTATATGGTTAGTTTTGGTTCAACAGCCACTTCATTGACTTCCAATGTGCAGATAACTGCAGATGATGGTGATGACATAGATAGTGATCCTGCAACAGATGAAACAGTGGATGAGGATGGTGACGGTGACGGAGATGATGATGATGAAGATCCTGAAACTATTGTTATCGATCACTATGACTTGGAGTTGACGAAAACCGTTAACTCAACTCCTCCATTTGCACAAGGTGATGTTATTTCTTACATCATCAGAGTGGATAACGATGGAACAGTGCCTGCCAATAATATTGAAGTAACAGACAGTGGAGCAGCCGGATTGATATTTCAGAGTATAACCGCTGACGCAAATGTAGTTGACAATTTAAATGGTACATTTACCATACCTACAATTCAAGCTGGTTCATTTCAAGAAATAGAAATTTTCTTCCAGATTGATCCTACAACTATGGAAACTTCTTTGTCTAATCTTGCTTTAATTACAGCAGATGATGGAGATGATGAAGATAGTGACCCTGATCAAGATGAAACAGTAGATGAAGACGGTGATGGTGACCCGGATGACGATGATGAGGATATAGCAACGATAACAATTGCTCCGTATGATCTATCTCTTGTGAAAAATCTTACGAGCACAGGACCTTATGGACCCGGCTCAATCGTAACCTTCCAGATTATTGTAAGTAATGATGGAAGTATCGCAGCCAACAATATCGAAGTGACTGACGCTGCACCAGCAGATTTAGTTTATCAAGGAATGACCGCTGATGCAAATGTAACAGACAATGCAAACGGAACCTTTACAATTGGAACAATACCAGTATCTGATAGTCAAATAATAGAAGTAAATTATCAAATAGCTAGCACATTCGCTGGTAGCTCATTGACTAACATCGCTCAGATTACTGCTGATGATGGAGTAGATGGTGATAGTAATCCGGATGAAGATGAAACAGTTGATGAAGATGGTGATGGTGACCCATTTGACGATGATGAAGATGAAGCGGAAGTATCCATTGCACCCTATGATCTTTCTCTAGTAAAGAATTTAACAAGTGCTGGCCCATACATGCCTAGCTCAATGGTAACTTTCCAGATTGTTGTAAGCAACGATGGAAGCCTTGTAGCTAACGGTATCGAAGTCACTGATGCCGCGCCTGCAGATTTAATCTATCAAGGAATGACAGCGGATGGAAATGTAACAGATAATGCAAATGGAACATTTACAATAGGAATGATTCCAGTTTCTGGCAATCAAATTATTGAAGTTACCTACCAAATATCGCCTACCTTCACTGGGACCTCTCTTACCAATATTGCACAAATTACCGCAGATGATGGTATTGATAGTGATAGTAATCCAGACGAGGATGAAACAGTTGATGAAGATGGTGATGGTGACCCATTTGATGATGATGAAGATGATGTAGTAGTTAATGTTGGTCAAGTCTATGATCTATCACTTGATAAAGTGCTGACAACCACAGGAACAATCATGCCTGGATCTGCAGTTACTTTCCAAATAACTGTAAGTAATGATGGTACTCTGCCTGCTTCAGGAATTGAAGTAACTGAAAATGCCCCAGCAGATCTTGCGTTTCAAAACATGACTGCAAACGCCAATGTGACGGATAACGGAAATGGAACCTTTACCATTGCTAACATCCCTGTCGGCGGAACAGAAACAATAGAATTAAACTATATTTTATCAACGACTTTTGCAGGTAACTCATTGACCAACATTGCTCAGATTACAGCGGACGATGGCGATGACATGGATAGTGATCCTGATGAAGATGAGACCGTAGATGAAGATGGAGATGGTGATCCATTCGATGATGATGAAGACGATGCTGTTGTGCCAGTTGGTCAACCATATGATTTATCTCTTACAAAAGAACTAACAACCACAGGAATAATAATGCCTGGTGATTTCATAGATTTTAGAATTACAGTTAGTAATGATGGAGGACTTCCAGCTGCCGGTATTGTAGTAACTGATTCAGCACCAGCTGACTTGATATATCAAGGTATGACTGCTGCTGCAAATGTTACAGATAATGTCAATGGGACTTTCACAATTGCAAATATTCCGGTCGGTGGCTCAGAAATTATTGATCTAAGCTATCAAGTGTCAACTACCTTCACGGGAATGATCTTGACAAACCTAGCCCTGATTACCACGGATGATGGAGATGATATAGATAGTAATCCTGACGATGATGAGACGGTAGATGAAGATGGAGATGGTGATCCTTTTGACGATGATGAAGATGAAGCAATGGTTATGATCGGTCAAGTCTATGATCTATCATTAACAAAAGTATATACTACTACTGGACCAGTGGGGCCAGGTTCTACGGTTACTTTTGATATTACAGTAAGCAATGATGGAACACTTCCTGCTACTGGAATTGAGGTAACTGAAAGTGCCCCAGCAGATCTAATCTATCAAGGAATTACTGCCAATGCAAATGTAACAGACAATGGAAATGGAACATTCACAATTACTAGTTTGCCGGTAGGCACAACGGAAGTAATATCAATTAGTTACCAAATATCTCCAAACTTTACTGGAACTGGTCTTACAAATATTGCTCAGATAACAGCAGACGATGGTGATGACATGGATAGTGATCCAGATGACGATGAGACGGTAGATGACGATGGAGATGGAGATCCATTTGATGATGATGAAGATTTTTCAGATATTCCAGTGGTACAAATCTATGATTTGTCATTAACTAAAAATTATATTACTCAAGGCCCAATAGGGCCAGGGTCAACCGTAAGTTTTGAAATAACAGTAAGCAATGATGGAACACTTCCAGCGGCTGGAATAGTTGTAACAGATGATTCACCAGCAGATTTAATCTATTCAGGATTTACTGGTAATGCCAATATAGTCGATAATGGAGATGGAACATTCACTGTTATAAGTTTGCCAGTAGGTTCCTCCGCAGTGATAATCTTATCATACCAAATTTCTCCAACCTTCACGGGAACAAGTATTTCTAATTTGGCCTTAATCACAACAGATGATGGGGACGATATAGATAGTAATCCAGATGATGATGAGACGGTAGATGAAGATGGCGATGGCGATCCTTTTGACGATGATGAAGATGAAGCAGATGTTCCAGTAGGGCAGGTCTATGATTTATCAATGACTAAAACATTAACAACACCTACACCCATTTCACCAGGAGATATTATAAGTTTTGATATTACAGTAGTAAATTCAGGAACCCTTCCTGCAGCAGGAGTTGTAATTACAGATAGTGCGCCAGCAGATTTAATCTTCCAGTCAATGACTTCTAATGCGAACGTTGCTGATAATGGAAACGGAACATTCACCGTTCTTAATTTAGCTGCCGGAGCAACAGAAGTATTCGAATTAAATTATCAAATCAATCCAAATTTCTCTGGAGCTAGTCTTACGAACATCGCTCAGATTACAGAAGATGATGGAGATGATGTAGATAGTAGCCCAGACGATGATGAAACGGTAGATGAAGATGGTGACGGTGATCCATTCGATGATGATGAAGATGATGAAGTAGTGCCAATCAGTATTTTTGATTTAGCACTCACCCTATATGTGGATAGTTTTACTGATACAGATATGGATGGCATGATTTCCTCTGGAGAAGATGTTCAGTTTGGTATTACAATATACAATCAAGGAAATGTTGACGAAAATAATTTAACCATTACCGATTATATTCCAATGGGAATGACGCTATCTACCAACGATACAAATGGTTGGACAGGTGGACCGACTGGCAATGTCACGAATACAGCTAGTGTAGCCGCAGGCGCTACCACAACTGTTTGGTTGGTATTGACAGTAGACAATACTTTCATGGGAACCATGATTACCAACTGGGCGGAAATTAGCATGGATTCAGGAGATGATATAGATAGTACGCCTGATCAAATAAACAATGATCCATTCGGTGGAACAGACATTATTGATAATTCTAATGGTGATGAAGATGATCACGATGATGCTCAATTAATGGTTGGACAAGTATATGATTTAGCATTGACAACCTCTTATGTAAATTATATCGACAATGATGCAAGTGGTACCCTCACCGTTGGTGATGATATTCAATACAACATCATTGTAATTAATCAAGGAACAGTGAATGCCAACAATATTGAGATAACTGAATATTTGCCAGCAGGCACCTCTTTAAGTCCAGTTGATATGAACGGATGGACAACAGGCGCTGGCGGGTTATTAACCAATAATATTGCAACAGTACCAACCACGGGAAGTGGCGTACCAATTGACGTAATTGTCAGAGTTGATCCATCATTCACTGGAATGACTGTTCAGACATGGGCGGAAATTAGTGTGGACGATGGTCCAGATGAAGACAGTACACCAGATCAGTTTAATACAGATCCATTCGGAGGTGATGATATCGTTGATAATTCTAATGGCGATGAAGATGACCATGATCCAGCAGAATCCCCAGCGGTAATATTTCCATTTACCTCACTTGGAGATTTTGTATGGGAAGACATCGATGGTGACGGACAACAAGATCCAGGAGAACCAGGAATCGAAGGTATTCAAGTAAGTCTTTATACTTCAGCAGGTGTGCTTGTCTCTACACAATTTACGGATGCTTCAGGGCTCTATGAATTTGAAAACGTAGTTCCAGGTTTATACATCATACATTTTGATGCTCCGTTTGATATGGACTTTACATTGCCTAACGCTACCAATAATAGTAATAATGACAGTAATGTTGATAATTCTAATGGTTACGGAACCACTGCAGTTATTAATGTTGGTGTCGGTGCAGAAGATTTCTCCATTGATGCTGGACTACATTTCTGTGTACCAATTGGAGATCTTGTTTGGCTGGACTACAATGAAAATGATCAATGGGATCAAGTAGAAAACGGCATAAATGGAATGAGAGTAAACCTAATGCGTCAAGGTCTTGGAGGAGATTATTACCTCTGGGATTATACGCATACTGGACACAAACCAGGTACTCCATCTGATGATGGATACTTTAAATTCTGTGCACCTCCAGGGACTTACTATTTAGAATTTATTGAGCCTCCTACTGGATTAGTCGCAGCAATTCCTAATGTAGGATCAGAAGAAAACGACAGTGATGTAACTGGTGTCAATGGCCCAGGAACAACCAATACGTTTACCGTACTTTCAGGACAAGAGGTTTGTGACTTTGGAGCAGGATACCAACCGATGGGTACCATCGGAGATTTTGTCTTCATGGATCAGAATCAAAATGGATTGAGAGAAGCAGCAGAACCAGGAATAAATAATGTACTTGTACAAGCATATAACGCCGAAGGCACACTAGTAGGAGAGGCCATCTCAGATCCAAATGGTCAATACGAAATTGACTATTTGCAAAAAACCGATGTTTATTTGAAATTCATTGCACCATCTAACTTTGCAGCAACAATCCCAAATGCTGGTGCAGAAGAAGTGGATAGTGATGTGAATCATGCCAATGGCTTTATGACGACCAACTTCTATGATATTCAGTCTGGTGAACACCAGGCGAATGTCGATGCTGGTTTCATATCTGGTGTCGTTCCAGTTGAATGGTTGGACCTTACTGTAAAAGGTAATGATAGATCCAATCAATTGACTTGGAGTCTTGCCATGGAGTTAGATGTAAGTCATTATGAAGTTGAGAGAAGTATCGAAAATATTTCTTCATTCACCAGTATTGGAAGTGTACTTTCTAATGGAGATTCATTTGAGAAGACAAGCTACAACTTTGAAGACTTTGATTTGATTGACAAGGGATTCTACTACTACAGAATTAAACAAGTAGATAGAAATGGAGACTATTCTTACAGTGAAATTGCAGTGATTGAAGTAGAAGCTCAAGAAGGCAGAAAAATGTCTGCAGGAATCTTCCCAAATCCGTCAAATGGTGAATTTGCACTAGAAATTGAAACAGATGCAGAGATCGATGAATTATCATTCTCCATCTATAATACCAATGGACAATTAGTGAAATCAGACAACCAATTAGGTAAAGGACTTGAGTCAGGAAAGCACATTTTCATTGTGGACGATTTAAATCTGACGCCAGGAATTTACAATCTTAAATTATCCGCTGGCAATAACTTATTATATAAGAAATTGTTAATCGTTAGAAATTAATTTTTAAAGATATATAAATTGAAAAAGGCCGGCTCTTAAATTGAGCTGGCCTTTTTTTTATTGCAGTGACCTGCAAATATTTATTATCAAATGAGGATCTCCCTAATTAGCTAATGTATGTTTCAGTAGCCAGTTTTCTTTTTAAAATATTTTCTATTTCTTCAAATTTAATGACTTCTGCAATCCCCTCGATTTTTCTATTTTCAATCATTGCTCTATCCACAAAATGTATTGGAATCTGAGAGGTCTTTTTTCGCTTATTAATTGAAATAACAGACGGTCTTCCATGACTTGGTTTATGTTCATGTTTCACGAAAATTGAATCTGATAGCAATTCACCAGTCACTTTATATGCTACTTGACCATCCGTATTTTCATAACTTACTTCGCAACCGAACCCTTTCATGTAATTCATGATCCGATTGGAACCTGAAAAGTCAATCACAAAAGTATTTATCATATTCCGATTTTTTCTTTTGCCACTAGCAAGGTACCTAAAACGATAATTGAAATGAAGGTGCCGATAGGTAAATAACAAAGGGGCGAGATAGACAAGGCAATTCCAAATATAAAGGTCCATGATTGACCAGTCGAAAGTGCGTAATCGAGATCAGCCACATTATCCCGAACAAGACAAAAAGTGGTCCCAACTTGAAGATATTTATATTCAATTTTTCAAATAACCAGGACCATGGACCTAGTTTCTTTGGTCCTAGGTATTTACCATCTATTAGAACATAGATTCTATCAAGTAATATGTAACCACCATTTTAAATCCCTCGTATTGTAAGTGGTATTTTCATTTCTATTCGCTTTCTATTTACAAATGAGAAATCTAGTAAAAGTGAATTATCACAACATCAATTTATCGACTCACTTCTTTTTCTTCTTTTTATCATTGGTCTTTTTATGTCCTCTTGTTTTAGGTTTTCCATACTTAGCCTTCAACTGATCTACCCGTCTCACTTTTGCATTGACCTTTTTATTCTTATCCTTCTTTTCGTGGTAGGCTCCGCCTTCTATTTCATGACCCTTCATTTTATGATTGTTGAAAGGGACATGTTCTACTGTAATTTCTAGGGGAATTAGTTCCTCAGACGCTTCATAGCCTACTGGGTAATTATTTTCAATAGTAAGGTTAAGGTCCATCAGTTTTTCAATCTCCTTTTTATCTCCTTCTTCATTTTCAGAAATAAATGAAATCGCGATTCCCTCTTCCTTGGCTCGTCCGGTTCTTCCAATCCTATGAATGTATTTTTCAGCTATATCCGGCAGATCGAAATTGACAACATGTGTTACCATTGAAAGATCAAGTCCACGTGCAATTAAATCCGTAGCAATCAATACGCTCACAATTCCATCTTGAAATTCTTGCACAGCATTAAATCTGAAGTTTTGGGATTTGCTAGAATGAATCACTCCGACTTGTTCTGGATAGAATTCTGTCATTCTCTCAAAAAGCGCATCTGCAAAACGTTTCGTTCGAACAAATACCAAAACCTTGGACATCGACGCTTGAGTCTCAAGTAAGGCTTTTAATAAACTCAACTTCGAATTGAAATTAGGAACACGATAGACGGACTGTCGAATATTTTCTAAGGGCGCTCCAGATGGGGCAGCTTCGATCCGTAAGTATCGAGTACATATGAGGGCAATAAGTTCTTCGACTTCCGTGGTCATGGTTGCAGAACACATTACCTGTTGACGGCGCTCCGGTAGAAAATTAAATAAACTTTTAAGCTGAGTCCTAAAACCAAGGTTAAGCATCTCATCAACTTCATCTATGACGAGCTTTTTTAACAAGGTCGTCTTCAGAACTCCAATCTTCATCAAGTCATTTAATCTGCCGGGCGTCCCTACAACAATGTCACAACCGAAATCTAATTTATTCTTTTGTGTTTTAATATTTGTTCCACCATAGACTCCGACAATTACTGTGTTCATGTAAGTGCTCAACTTCTCTGCTTCCTCAACAACTTGAACAACCAACTCTCGTGTCGGTACAATAATTAAAATTTGTGGATTAGCCGATTTAGTGAATCGCCACATTCTAAGCATAGGGAGCAAATAGGCAAAAGTCTTCCCTGTACCAGTCTGTGCAATAGCCACCACATCTTTTCCAGACATGATCGGAGAAAATGACTTATGCTGTATTGCAGTAGGCGTAGTCATGCCCAGATCTGCAAGTGCATTTTGCAAGGACTTTCCTAGATTTAATTCTTCAAAATTCATTCTTCTGATATATCAACATCAAATTTGCTACAAGTTATTTACAATGCCGATTTTAAATTAAAAAATTTAATAATTAAATAAAAATGCCTAAGAAATAGTGCCTACAACTTTTAATTTTAAGCAATCATGGATTAATTTATCTGTTCAGCCATCTTTCCTAGGCATCTCTTACAAAAATGAATGCTCTATTCATTTCAGTAATAGAATAATTACTAAATATTTTAATGCCTGTATCCTTTGCCATATACAAGCTTTCTACAACTTATCTACAGTGCCGTTTTAAAATGTAAAAAAAATTACAATTAAATTTTTAAGCCCGACGTGCTGTACTTTCTTGACATACATTGCCGACAATTACTATGAGAATGTTGCCCATATATTTAAACTCTTTATTGAATTCCTAACACTGATATAATTCAATAGAGATGAAAAATTTTACTTTTACATTACTACTTTTTCTTTGCGCAAGTTTATTGTATGCGCAGCCCCAAAGTCCTTCCTTAAACGCGGAAGTTTTGACCCAAGATTCAGAAATCGAATCTGCCAATGGATTCTTACTAGTGTCCATTTCTGCATCCGAGGAAGCAGATTTTCCAGTAAAATTATATGTTGGATCGCATTTGGTTGCAAATATTATGTCTGACCAATTTGCCATCGGCATGCCAGTAGGAGAATTAAATGAGGTGCTCCTGATGACTGCCGATGGAGAACTGCATGAATATGGAACACTTATAATTGATCAACTAAATGCATCAGTCGATCAATTAATGCCTGTTACTAATCTTTGCGCCGGACAGTCTGTTGAATTAAATGTTCCAGGAGAATATGAGAGTACTGTTTGGAGCACAAGTCAAATGGAATCATCAATTCAAGTTACACCTAACCTTAGTCAAGTTTACTATGCAATTGCGACAGATGCTGAAGGAGAGTCAACTGAGTTTGCATTTCCAGTTAATCTGACACATTTTGATGTTCACTACTATAATTTTGAGGACATCAATTGTGATGGCATTGCTGTTATGACATTAGAGATATATACCAACAATATAAATTCATTTCCTATTAATATAACTGCTCAACAAGGCGAAAATGAATTTGACCTTGGCTCTGTTGAGGAAAGTAATACAACGTTAGATAATAATATTGGAACTTATTCAAATTTAATATTTTTCGATGCCAATGGATGTACCATTAGTTCAGGCGAAATACAAATTTCTCAGGCAGGTCACTGTAGCGACAACTCAACAGAATTGAACTTCAGTATAACAAGCAATGAAACAACAATTGAAGTTAATGAAGCGGTACTTTGTTCTGGTGCGCAAGCATTCATGGAAATAACTGGTGATGAAGGTCTTAATTGGAATTGGTCGGGACCTCAAGGCTATGCTAATCAGGGGAGCCTTGTAAGTGTCGATGTAATTAATAATAATACAAGCGGAGAGTACATGGCTCAGGCTGGTGATTCTAATGGTAACAACGTAGAAGTATTTTTTAATCTACATGTTGTTGATCTAGGGGATGATGTAGAATCATGCAGTTCAGTTGATGTAGAATATAATTTGCCCGAAGGGCCTTCTTATCTATGGTCAGATGGGACGGAAGGTGCTTCGTATACAGGAAATATAAATGAAAATACAACACTTTCAGTTCAAGCAGTGGATGCTTTTGGTTGTGTGATTGCCGAGGAAATAAATTTCACCATTAGTAATGAAGTGGAAATATATCAAGATCCTATCGTAGCATGTGCTGAAACTGTTCACAATTTAGTAGCTCCGGAAGGTTATGTTTCTTATCTCTGGAATACTGGAGAAACAAACATATCTAAAGATCTGATGGCTTTGGCTTTTGAAACAGCTTATGTTGATTGCTTTTCAGCAAATGGATGTTCTACAAGATATCACTATAGCTTTGATATCGTACAAGAATTTAGAGTCTTCTTGACGCCAACTGAAGGCGGAAATTGCACAACTGGCTTTGTTGAGGTGTTAGTTATTGAAGATAATCAGGCAGTATATCCTGTTGAAATTTATGGAGTATATGAAGGAGAGAATTTATTATTAGCTGTCGCAAATACAGCAACTTCTATTGCAGATTTACCCACAGGATTATATGAAAATATTTTCGCTATCGCTTCTGTGAGTTGCGATTTCGCATTGGATTCATTGAATCTTGAATTTCAGGCAAGCTTAGAAGAAATTGACATGCCTTCAACTCCAGTTTGCCCGGATCAATTTGTAAGCTTGGAAGCACCAGATGGCTACCAAAGTTACCTGTGGAGTACGGGAAATACGATGCAGAATATATTTGAATCTCCAATGCCAGGTCCAGGCTATTGGGTAGATTGTACAGACAATGAATCATGTGTTCAGCGATTTAATTATAGCATAGAATTCATACCTAGCTTTTCAGCTTCTGTAACACCGACTGGAAACAGCACAGACTGTGAGACAGGCGAAGTCGAAATACAAGTTGTCGCACAAGGTAACTCAGTTTATCCTGTGACTCTTATGGGGAATTATGGTGGCGAATTAGTAACTTTAGCTACCATAACAGAACATACAACGACACTTAGCTTAGATGGTGGATCATATACCGGAGTAATTGCAATGGGGGAAGGATCGTGTGAATTTTTATTAGAGAATTTTGAGGTGATTCCTGCATTTCGTTATGAAGAAATCGACATGCCATCAAGTCCAGTTTGCCCGGAGCAATTTATAAGCTTGGAAGCACCAGATGGATACCAAAGTTATCTATGGAGTACGGGAAGTACGCTGCAGAATATATTTGAATCTCCAACGCCAGGTCCAGGCTATTGGGTAGATTGTACAGACAATGAATCATGTATTCAACGATTCAACTATAGTATAGAATTTATTTCTAGCTTTTCTGTTTTTGCTACACCGACAGGCAATAGCTCCAATTGCCAAACAGGAGAAATCGAAATACAAGTGGCTTCCCAAAGTAACGCAGTATATCCTGTGACACTTATGGGTACCTATGAAGGGGAACAAATAACTCTTGCAATATTGAATGAATCTAATGCTTATGCAGAATTACAGGGTGGAGAATACACAGATCTTTTTGCCATGGGCCGAGGATCTTGTGAGGCTGCCGTTAATAATTTTACAATTACACCAGACTTTAGACTAGAAGAAGTAAATATGGATCCAGTGCCAGTGTGTCCTGAAGAATTTGTAAGCTTAAATGCACCAGATGGATTCCAAAGCTACCTTTGGAGCACAGGAAGCACGCTACAGAATATATTTGAAAGCCCGACGCCTGGACAGGACTATTGGGTGGATTGTGTAGATAATGAATCATGTATTCAACGATTTAATTATAGCATTGATTTTGTAAATTCTTTCGCTGTTTTTCCAGTGCCAACTGGTGAAAGCGCAACTTGCAATTCAGCTGAAATTGATTTTCAAGTTTTCACAAACCAACAATCAGTTTATCCAATTGAATTGCAAACGCAAATTGAAGGAACACTCACAACCATTGCTGTATTAAATGGAGCATCTACGATCCTAGAAATCGCAACTGGCTCTTATGATCAATTGATAGCCATAGGACAAGGTGCTTGCATATTTGCAGGCGAAAGTTTTGTGGTGGAATCTAATTTTAGTTTTGACGAAATAGATCTTGAGCCATTGGAAACTTGTGTCAATGCTGTTCATACTTTAGAAGCGCCAGCCGGATTCCAATCCTACGTATGGAGTTCTGGAGAAGTCAGTCAATCTATTGAGAAAACTGTGAGCACAGGATCAACATTTTGGGTCGATTGCACGGATGGCCAATCTTGTACTCAACGATATAATTATAGCTTTGATCTTGTAGAAGATTTTAGCCTAAGCACAAACCAATTAGAAGGTAGCGAAACTTGTACTACAGCAATGGTTGAAATTTCTGTAATTACAGAAAGTGAAGCAGTATTTCCTATAGAAGTTATGGCGCAGAAAGATGGCACGCTTACTACAATTGCAACACTTTCTAATCAAACGGAAATTGTCGAATTGGATGGGGGAGCGTATACAGAAGTAATTGCGATGGGTCAATTGGCGTGTAATGCTGAAATGTCTGATTTCGAAGTTTCACCACAACCAATGATCGGTGAAGAAGTTTTTGGAATTCAATTGGTTTGCCCGAATGCTGGGGTATCACTTACAGCGCCAGATGGATATGAAAGTTATTTATGGAGCACCGGTCAGACAGTTCAATCATTTTTTACCCTGCCTAATCCTAACAATACATATTACGTAGACTGTACTTCAGCAGATGGATGCTTCCAAAGATTCCATTATGAATTTGATTTCATAAATGTCTTTGAAGTAAATGTTGAAGCAGTATCACTTGCAGGAAATTGCCAATCTGGTGCAGCGGATGTAGAAGTAATCACAGATAATAACGTTGTTTACCCAGTTGAGTTGACTGCAGATTTTCAGGGAAATAGAGTTTCTATAGGAATGGTGAATTCTGAGCAAGAAACCATAATATTCCCAGTAGGGGAGTACTTAAATGTATTTGCGAAAAGCAGCAATGGATGTTCTTATCAAGTAGGTGATTTATTTATTGAAGGTGGAGAAAGTCCTGAGCCAACTTATGCTGACGTATTGACGCTGTGTGATGAAGTTGAGTTTAGTCTTGAGGCACCGGTAGGATTTAACGCTTACTTGTGGAATAATGGCAGTACGGATGCATCCATATTTGCGCAAGCGTCCGATGAAAATCTAGAATACTATGTAGACTGTACCAATGCGGAAGGCTGCTCACAGAGATTCATTTACCCGATTTCAATTGTAAATACCTTCTATCTCGCGTTGTTTGAAACAGATCAGTCACAAGGATGTGAATTTGCATATATTGACACTTATATTTCAACAGATAATGATGATGTATTCCCAGTGCAGATTGAAGCAACGATCGAGGGAGAAACTTACGTTGTAGGTACTGTCGAAAATGTGAATGGCAGCATTACCCTAGCTCCTGGATTGTATGAGTCAATTCAAGCCATAGGTAGCTTTGGATGTGGACATTCTATTTCTAATTATGAAGTGATAGTAGAAACTTTCTCTGCAGCCATGAATGTAACAGATCCTGTTGATGCTTGCGATCCAGGTACGGTAGATCTGACCATTACCAATGCAAATCTTTCTGATTACCCTATGAATTTAACTGCCTTTGATTTTGCGATCGGAGACTGGATTGAAATAGGCGTTGTCAATGGACCATCTGAAATATTTTCCCTAGAAGCAGGACTATATCAGGAGGTAGAGTTGATAGACCAAAATGATTGTATCGTATATTTTGATGATATTTCAATGACCACACCGCAAGAACCATGTGATCAATCACCACAGGGGAGAATTGCTAGTAGAGTGTTTTTTGATTCTAACATGAATGGAGTGGCAGATGCAGATGAGCCAGGTGTGAGAGATGTTGTTGTGACAGCAGTAAATAATGATGGAGAAATAGTTGCCGTTCAGATGTCTAATAGTAATGGTTCTTATACGCTCGAAGATTTACCTGAAGATAATTACTTCTTGCACTTTGATCTTCCGTCAACCATGTCTGAAACTTCTCCAAACGTAGGGAGTGATGAAGCCATTGATTCTGACATTGATCATTCCAATGGAATAGCAACTACCGCATTTTTCAATGTAAACAATGAAGAAACAGTGACGAATATTGGAGCTGGAGTAGGAGGTTTTGTACTCCCATTAGAATGGGGATACATACAGGCAGAGAATAAAGGAAAATCCAATCTAGTTTCTTGGTCAACTGTTATCGAAGAACAGATAACTCATTTTATTATTGAGAGAGCAAGTTCTGAAAGTTTTGATTTTGAAGAGATTGAAATTGTGGAAGCGCAAGGATCAGCTTATGAAGCTAAAGAATACCAATATTTTGATAGGAAAATAGAAGGATTGTCAGAGGCATACTATAGAATTACATCAATAGATATCTTGTCTCAGACGTCTACAACGGAAGTGGTGTATGTGAAGATGGAGAATGAATCAAAGCGATTCCATGTGTCCGTTTACCCTAATCCTACCTCAGACTATGTCCAAGTGGATTATGACCAGGACCAAGTAGGTCAAGATCTTTCTCTACGTGTTATCGCGAGTAGTGGTGCGTCACAGGAGCTCTCAATTCCTGCCTCTTTTACTACTGGTGATAGAGTGGACCTTACAGCCTTGGCTACAGGTACTTATGTTTTAGAGGTAAAGATGGGCCGTTCTATACATAGAGAAACAATAGTCTTCGTTAAACAATAAATTTCTCTCATTTACTTAATAAAATTCGGACTGGAATTTTATTGATCTGTTAAGCTATCCTGGGTAGGGATAGCTTTTTTTTATGTAGTGCCTAAACTACAAGTCATAGTCATCTGTAATTTAATCGCCTTGCGATTAATAAATTTCAATCATTTTACTGTTAAGCTTGTTTTCTTGGTTTAATGGAATTTTCTTAGTCATTTTAATTTTTTGGAGTTATTCTGGGATTACTCGTCCCTCTATATATAAGACAGGAAAAAGAGGGCTTACCCCTACACCGGGACTACATTTATTCACAAAAACACTATAAATTATATCATTTGATTTTTAAAAAGGCTAGAAGGCCCCATGTCCATTGGGTTTCTGGAGATTAACTTAAATGAAGATTAATTTTCTAGCTTTCTACAGAAGCCCTACATCCGCAATATTCAAGCTTACAAGACCTCCTGACCGATCACTTTTAATAGTAAGACTGAAGCTGCCATCGCCCTCGATAATCCCATATCCTGCACAGATTATTGTAATTCTTACATTGATATTATTATAATGTGTTCCTTGAAGTTATATTTGCGCAAACATCTTAGCACATGACCCAACCTGAATTCAAACCTGCCATTTTAGTTCTAGAAGATGGCTCTGTCTTTCATGGTGCTGCTGCTGGCAAAAGTGGCACTACTACCGGTGAAATCTGTTTCAATACTGGAATGACTGGATATCAAGAAATTTTTACAGACCCCTCATATTATGGTCAAGTGATGGTTACTACCAATGCGCACATAGGTAACTATGGGACAAGTGAAGCCGATGCTGAATCAAAGCAAATGCAAATCTCCGGTCTGGTCTGCAAGAATTTTACCACAGACTATTCTCGGATAATGGCTGATCAAGACATACAGCAGTATTTTGAAAGTAATAATATGGTGGTCATTCATAAAATAGATACAAGAGCCTTAGTAAAATACATTAGAGATAAAGGAGCGATGAACTGTATCATATCTTCTGAAAACCTAGATGTGGAAGATCTTAAAAAACAACTGGCCAAGGTACCTTCGATGTCCGGCCTAGAACTGGCTTCTGTCGTTTCAACAAAACAGTCTTATGAATATGGGGATCCGCAAGCAGCCTTTAGAATTGCAGCATTAGATTTCGGTATCAAAGAAAATATTCTAAGATGCTTTAAAGAAAGAAATTGCTTCGTCAAAGTTTTTCCAGCCAAAACCAGCTTTGAAGAATTAAAAGATTTTAATCCAGATGGATATTTTCTTTCCAATGGTCCTGGTGATCCTGGAGCCATGGATTATGCCGTAGATACCATTAAGAAGATATTAGACATTTCTGCACCAGTGTTTGGCATATGCCTCGGGCATCAATTACTGGCAAGAGCAGTAGATGTGGCTACCTATAAAATGCACAATGGTCACAGAGGAATAAATCATCCGGTAAAAAATCTTGTGACCAATAGATCGGAAATAACTTCTCAGAACCACGGATTCGGTGTAAAAGCTGATGACATAAGATCCAAAGAAGATGTGCTACAAATTACACATGTGAACTTGAACGATGATACCATCGAAGGCATAAAAATTAAAAACAAACCAGCGATGTCTGTGCAATATCATCCGGAGTCATCTCCTGGACCGCACGATTCAAGATATCTTTTCGATGATTTTATCGAACTAATAAAGCAAACAAAAAATTAATATGAGCATCATTACTGACATCATCGCAAGAGAAATTCTTGATTCAAGAGGAAACCCGACCATTGAGGTTGAGGTGGTTACAAGCACTGGATTTTCTGGTTTGGCAGCAGTACCTTCTGGCGCCTCTACAGGAAAATATGAAGCCGTGGAATTGCGAGATGGAGACAAGAATAGATATATGGGTAAGGGTGTACAGACCGCTTGCGCAAATGTAGAAGACATCATCAGAGAACATTTAATCGGAGAAGTGGTATTCGATCAGATCAGCATTGATAATCTGATGATTGAACTAGACGGTACTCCCAATAAAGCGAAGCTTGGTGCGAATGCCATCCTCGCTGTTTCATTAGCCGTTGCCAAAGCTGCAGCAGAAGAAGCTGGGCAGTCCCTCTATAAATATGTCGGCGGTGTAAACGCGCACATTCTTCCTGTCCCGATGATGAACATCTTAAATGGTGGTTCGCATGCAGACAACAGCATCGACTTTCAGGAGTTTATGATCATGCCATTGGGCGCAGAGACTTTCAGTGAGGGATTAAGAATGGGCGTTGAAACGTTCCATCACCTGAAGAAAGTATTAAAAGATAAAGGTTACTCAACCAACGTCGGAGATGAAGGTGGATTCGCACCCAACATTAAATCAAATAAAGAAGCCATAGAAATTGTGCTTCAATCGATCGAGGCAGCAGGGTACAGACCAGGTGAAGATATGATGATTGCCATGGATGCCGCCGCTTCTGAGTTTTACCTAGCAGATGAAAAAGTATATCACTTTCATTCATCTACAGGAGACAAGTTAACCTCAGATGAAATGGTCGGCTACTGGAAAGAGTGGGTAGATAACTATCCGATTGCTTCTATCGAGGATGGATTAGATGAAGACGATTGGCCAGCATGGGCTAAGTTGACGGAAACACTAGGAGACAAAGTGCAATTAGTAGGCGACGATTTATTCGTTACCAATACCGAAAGACTAGAACGAGGAATCCGCGAGCAATCAGCCAACAGTATCCTAATTAAGGTCAATCAGATTGGCAGTCTTTCTGAAACCATTGATGCCGTCCAGATGGCACATAGAAATGGATTTACATCAGTGATGAGTCACAGATCAGGAGAAACAGAAGACACAACGATTGCTGACTTGGCCGTTGCCTTAAACACAGGACAGATTAAAACTGGTTCCGCTTCCAGATCAGATAGAATAGCAAAGTACAATCAGCTACTCAGAATCGAAGAGGAGCTAGCAGATCAAGCCTACTACCCAGGCAAGAACCTTTTCGCAGAATAACAAGAACAAACGATAATGAATGAAACGCGCCTAGATTGAAATAATCAAGGCGCGTTTTTTTGTTGAATCTTGAATCAGAAGCCACTCCCCAGAGCCCAACAGACACCAGAGGTGTCATCACCTTAAGTCAACCCTAACCGCCAGTTATGAAAAAACGCACTGGCTCCAGAGGAGCCAAATATGTGTAGCCCCCTAAGGCCGTTCGGGGAAAAGAAACGCAGAGAATCCATAGTAGCCCAAAAGACCATAGGTTTGATCACCATGAGTCAACCTTAACCGCCAGTTCTGGAAAATACGCACTGGCTCCAAAGGAGCCAAATATGCGTAGCCCCCGAACGCCAGTTTGGGGAAAAGAAATGCTGAGAATTCCTAGGCCCAAGTTAACCATAGGTTTCATCACCTTAAGTCAACCCTAACCGCCAGTTATGAAAAAAACGGTTTGGCTCCAAAGGAGCCAAATATGTGTAGCCCCCGAACGCCGTTCGGGGAAACCGCCAGTTCTGGAAAAAAGGTACTGGCTCCAGAGGAGCCAAATATGCGTAACCCCGACCATCAGTTCGGGGACGATAAAAAGAAACAAGCCGGCTCCAGCGGAGCCAAACATTCGTAACCCCGACCATCAGTTCGGGGACGATAAGAAGAAACAAGCCGGCTCCAGCGGAGCCAAACATTCGTAACCCCGACCATCAGTTCGGGGACGATAAGAAGAAACAAG